>OWJC01000018.1_pt1 | contig 148466 bp, 115 predicted proteins | sample 1732731 | NCBI WGS metagenome assembly OWJC01 (sample SAMN05065747, study PRJEB22554) | human gut metagenome | biome: ENVO:2100002; feature: ENVO:00000062; material: ENVO:00002003 | host: Homo sapiens | place: USA
ATTCAAAGGTACATACTTTTTAGTTATCCTAAACACAGGGTTTTCCCCCTGACCCGTGCCTTTCACTATGACTGCGACGCCCTGTAGCGGATGCTCTTTGATATCCACCACTTTTCCTTCTATAGTTATCTTGACGTCATCAGCATACGCCCTATGTGAGGGAATAAGCAGAAATGAAAACAACATAACTAATACGGAAAGATTAAAAACTAATTCTTTCTTCATATTATGAATGGTTGAAAATATAGAAGCCTGAAGGGGCTTCGGAAGTGAATAAAATTGATTCTATATTATGATATAACTATATTGTCCATGTAAATTACCTATTGTTGAACCGGCATTTTTGGGCGCAAGCGTTTCCATTTTTTTAAATTTAAGTAGTTCATTAAAATTTCTAAACCCAAAAGCAAATATATAAAAAAAAAGACAAAACCAAACGGATGGGCAATAAATCTCGCTCAAAAAGCACTATCTTTGACGAAAACACTAGACCGATAAGAAGAATGGGACGATTGTACGACCTCCTGATGAAGGATTATCGCCTGAAGGAAGGCCTGAATGCCTGCATAAATTGCGGCACATGTACGGCCATATGTCCGGCGGCGGAATTCTATCGATATGATCCACGAAAGATAGTGGACATCGTCCAGAGCAAGGACGATGAGGAAATCGAAAAACTGTTGAAAAGCGATACCATCTGGTATTGCGGAGAGTGCATGAGCTGCATGACCCGATGCCCGCGCAAGAATGCTCCAGGACTCGTGGTCATGGCATTGCGCAACCTCTCCATCGAACTGGGATATTTCGTGGAGTCAGAGAAGGGACGGCAGCAGTTTCTGCTCACCAAAGACTTGTGTTCCAATATTTTGGATTATGGTTACTGCGTCTATCCGCGCCGTTTCGATTACGCCGGACATCCTGAAGCCGGTAAGGTCTGGGAATGGGAAGAACAACATCTGGATGATGTGTTCGAGCGGCTTGGCGGCAACCTGGACGGCGAAGGCCCGGGAGCCATGAGGCGCATTCCCCAGGATGACCTTGACCAGCTCAAACGCATTTTCGACGAGACAGGTGCTACCGAGCGGATGGAGAAGGTGCGTGCGGCAGGATTGAAAAAGGCTGCCGAAATGGGCTTGACCGAGGACGAATTCATCGCCAAAATTTATACTGACAGCGATTCCAAACACTTAAACAGGTAATCTCAATGATTTACGAAGGCAAACAAAAAATCTGGTCAGATTACCAGAAAGATATTCCGGACGATCACTATTTTTATGTCCGCAGTTGTATCAGACAGAGTTTTTTCCCTGCTTCCGAGGCGGCATTCCTGAAGATTACCAGGGAAGAACTGGGCAAGGATATATTTGAAACAGAGCACCATACCACGTGCGGAGGCATTGCCTATCACTCGGACACCATCCCGCAGGAAACGGCGATGACCATCATTGCCCGTCAATTCGCTTTGATGGAGAAGAACGGCTATGAGAATTACGTCTGCTCCTGCATTACCTCGTTCGGACTTTATTGCGAGACGCTGGAGACCTGGCGCGAATTCCCGGAGCTGGAGGCGAAGGTGCGCGAAAACCTCTGGAAATCGTGCAAACTGGAGTTCGCGAAGCCGAAGGTCCTCGTCCACGCCAGCGACCTCATCTACAAATACCGCAACCTCATCGCCGCGCAGGCCAAGCATAAGCTTGTCAATGTCCATACGGGCAGGCCTCTCCGCGTGGTGGAACACATCGGATGCCACTATTCGAAGATGTTTCCTTCCAAGGGAGTCGGAGGCGCAGAATACCCGTACGTTCTGGTCGGAATGATTGAAGCATGGGGCGGCGAAATCATTGATTATCCGGAAAGAAGGCATTGCTGCGGCTTCGGGTTCCGTCAATATCTCGTGAAGGGAAACCGCGGATATTCATTGTCCAACACCCATAAGAAATTCGAGAGCATGGAGCCGTTCCAGCCGGATCTTATCATCACCAACTGCCCTGGATGCCCGTATTTCCTGGACAGATGGCAATATGTGATAGCAGAGTCGACGGGAAAGACCTATGGCGAAAACGGACACGGCATCCCGGTCCTCACTTACGAGGAGGTGGCGGGACTGGTGCTCGGCTATGACCCTTGGGATCTGGGTCTCCAGACTCATCAGGTGGGTCCGGAACCGCTTCTGGACAAGATGGGTATCGAATATGATCCGGCACGCAAGTATCTCGGCAAGAATGGAAAGGATATCGGCAGGCCGGGTGAGTGCATGTATTTGAAATAGCATTGAACATAATATGAAAAACAATATTCTCATTATAGGTGGAGGGCCTGCGGGCCTGGAAGCGGCATCGGGACTCCAGAGGTTGGGGTACAATGTCATATTGATCGAAAGAGAGACCAGATTGGGCGGCCATCTGGCTTCGTGGGACAGGCTGTTCCCTGACGGGGCGTCGGCTTCCGCGAAACTGAAGGAGCTGCTGGCACGCATGGACGGCGTCAAGAGCTTCACTGATACGGAAGTGCAGTCAATCAACAGGTTGGACAAGTCTTACAATGTCATTCTTTCCAATGGTATCACCGTTCTCGCGGACGCCGTGCTGGTAGCCTGCGGCTTCGACCTGTTCAAGGCGGAGAAAAAGGAAGAATACGGCTACGGCATCTATGACCATGTGATTACCAATGCCGATCTGGAGGCTTGGTTCAATGCCGGTGTAGGTTCTGATGACAGGATTGTCAATCCTAAGAGGATAGGTTTCGTGCATTGTGTCGGGTCCCGTGACGAGAAATCGGGCTGCCGGTCATGTTCGAAAGTCTGCTGCGCCACGGCGGTCAAGCAGGCGTGCGAGATGAAGCAGGCGTTCCCTGATGCGCAGGTGTATTGCTTCTACATGGATTTGCGTATGTTCGGACGCCATTATGAGGATATGTATCTTTCCGCCCAGAAGGATTATAACATAAGGTTTATCCGTGGACGTCTGGCGGAAGTGTCTGAGAATGTGGACGGTAGCCTGCTGGTGAAAGCCGAGGACACGGTAGCCGGAAAGCCATTGAAAGTAACATTGGACCTTCTGGTCCTGATGGCGGGCATGAGGCCGTCGGCTGCCGGAAAGAGGGTAGGGAAGCTGCTGGAGATGCCGATGGAAGAGGACGGCTTTTTCGCGGTCCGTGACGGAATCCTGGCCGGGCAGCGCAGCGGCTTGCCGGGCGTGTTCCTGGCAGGTGCGGCTACCGGTCCGAAGACATTGCCCGAAACCCTGGCCGAGGCGAGGGCTGCGGTCGTGGAAATCGACAGATACCTGTCCGACGTGTTCCATGATGTTAAAAACTATAAGACATTGCTTCGGGAAAGATGGTAGATTTCGGTTTCGGTCTGGTTCCTAGTTCCAGAATCAATCTTGACTTGTTCGACAGGGAGAAGTTCGAAAAGTTGGCGGCGATAGAGCCTGATGTGCGCAAATGCATGGCGTGCGGCAGTTGTACGGCTGTCTGTACGGCCGGAAAGTTCAAGCATACCAGCCTGCGGGAAGCCATTGAGGAACTTTACAATGCCCATCCGGACAAGGCGCTCGACCTCCTGAAGTCGTGCCAGTTGTGCGGGAAATGCACCATGGTCTGTCCAAGGGGCATCAATACCCGTCATCTCATCCTGTCCATCGCTAAAATTTACGGAACGAAATGATACCATTATATATATTGCCTTTACAGACTGCGCCGGAGGTCATTGACAGAATTCCGTCGGGCTACAGCAATTTCGTGATTCCGTTCGTGGTCGGCATCAGTTTCATGCTGATATGGCTGACTGCCGGTCTCATCAGGCTGCTGGCCAAGATTCCTGCCAAGGACAGACGTCGTTTCTGGAAGTCGCTGTTCATCCCGAAGATCGCTCTGAAGAATATCAAGGACCTGTTCTGCGACTGCCTTTTCCATACGAAAATCTGGAAACGCAAGCCGCTTCTGGGTTACATGCACTCGGCGATTGCTTTCGGATGGTTCATGCTCATTGTCCTGGGACATCTCGAAGTGGCATTGTTCGTTCCGAAGCATCTGGCGTGGACTGAGGGCGGCCTGTTCTATCCGATTTTCTACCGTTTCTTCGTCTGGATCAATCCCGGTCATGTCTCGTTGAGGGGATGGTTCTTCTTTTTCCTGATGGACTTCTTCCTGCTCTATGTGCTTACCGGTGTGGGCATGGCGATTTTCAAGAGGTTCAGGTCCATCGTCCTCGGCATGCGTCATACCACGAAACCGTCGCTGGCTGACCGCATCGCCCTGTACAGCCTTTGGCTGATTTTTCCGTTGAGGCTTCTGGCAGAGAGCTTTACGGCCGATCTCAGCGGCGGAAGCTTCCTCACGGTTCCGGTGAACCATCTGTGGCATCTGATTTTCGGCGACAAACTGTTCTTCATGCCTGTCTGGTGGGCTTATTCCATCTGTCTGGGCCTGTTTTTCGCCGCAATGCCGTTCAGCCGTTACATGCATATCCTTACCGAGGTGCTGTGGATATTGCTGCGCAACGCCGGTCTCAAGCCTAGTCATCCGCGAAAGGGTGTGGCCGAGGCCGAGATTTACGCATGTTCCAGCTGCGGCCTGTGCCTGGACGCGTGTCCGATGAATGTCCAGAAGAAGAATCTCAAATATTCGTCGGTGTATTTCATCCGTTTCCTTCGTCGTCACAATGAGAAGAAAATCAATGATATAGCAGAGAAATGCCTCATGTGTGACAAATGCCATGCGCTTTGTCCGGTAGGGGTGGATGCGCCGGCGCTCCGCAGGGCCCAGAGGGCTACCGTCAATAATTCATTGGTATACGATTATTCTTATCTGAAGTCGTGTCAATCGGCTGCCGCAATTTCCGGTTCTTTCAATGCTGGGGTTTCGGAGACCATGGTGCCTTCCGCTCCTGAAGTGATGTATTTTGCCGGATGTATGACACATCTTACGCCTCGAATCATAAAGTCCGTGGAGAAAGTTTTCAAGGCGGCTTCGGTGAACTATGTATTTGCAGACAGGGACGGCGGAATCTGTTGCGGCAGACCGCTGATGCTGGCCGGCAAGACTTCTGCGGCACAGGAGACGATAGCTGCCAACAAGAAGATGATTCTGGATTCAGGTTGCAGGACATTGGTCCTCTCCTGTCCTATCTGTTATAAGATTTTCAAGGAGGAGTATGGGCTGAAAGGCATTGAGGTACTGCATTATACGCAGTATATCAAGCGTCTGGCAGATGAGGGCAGATTGAGACTGAACGCCGGCGTGGAAAGCATTGTCTATCATGACCCGTGCGAACTTGGCCGCGGTTGTGGCGTCTACGCGGAGCCGCGCAATGTGCTTTCGCAGGTCGGTACGCTGGTGAAGGCCGGCAAGGAGGGCGATGAGAGCGTTTGTTGCGGCGGCAGCTTGGGCAGCTTGACGCTGGATGCGCGTGACCGTGCCAAGATTACGGAGTCGTCGCTCGCGAACCTCGTGGTGAACAAGCCGCAGACGATCGTCACTGCGTGCCCGCTCTGTCTGATGACTTTCTCGGGTCCTGCCCTCGATGCGGTCAATGCCGAAGGCAATCCGGTGAAGGTCAATGATTTCGCGGAGGTCGTGTCGCGGAGTATTTCAATATAGTACGGACGGATCGTTCACGTGGTCGCTTGATAGAAAATCGAAGTGCCCGTCGTGATAGGTCCAGGTATAAAGGACGCCCGTGGTGGCGTCTTTTATCGTTACCGTCTGGCGGAATACCCTGCTGGAGCGGATGTCCCGTTTCGCCGTGACCATTTCGCCCAGGCATCTCCATCCCGTTCCTGTAAATCCGAACACATATATGGCGAGACCGTCTCCTGAAGCGGACCTTACGCCTATCACCAGTTCGGGCTGTCCGTCGTCGGTAAAGTCGTGCGGACCGACTGCATATTCATTGGTTTTCAATTCATTGGCACCGTTGAACCCGATTTTCGGGTAGGTCGCGGATGTCGGCATGTTGGGCTTTCCGTCAATGAAAAGGATGCTGCGTTTTCCCGCCGCGTCTTCCACGGCCGTGACAGTGCTGCTGTTATAGTAGAATGTCATCACCTTGAATGACTTGCCGGATGTGCTGAAGGATGTTGCCTTGCCGGCAGCTCCGCATTTGTCCGCAATGAAGGAATATCCGTCTTCAAGTCCGGATATGAACGTACTGCCTTGTGCGGCAGCGCTTATGGAAAAGGCCATCGTGATGACGGCGGCGATAAGTCTGGAGTATTTCATAACGGCGCCAAAGTTACGGATTAATCGTAATATAAAAAAGCCGGCCCGAGGAGTCGGACCGGCAGGATATTTTGTGAGTTTGATCAGTTCACTTTCATAAGAGGAACATCGAAATGCTTGATGCTCACCTTCCCTGCTTTAGGATCCCTATGGTTAGGAGTAGAGTCCACGATAGGGGAGGCATTCAACTTGTAGTAGAAAAGAAGTCCTTCACTATTGGCATCTACACCCAGCATATTCTCCTTGATCTGGTTTGCTGTACGTGGAACAGTCCAGAGACGGACTTCGCTCATCATACCGTTGAACGGACGTTCACCCCACATGAAGTTAGGTACGAGACCGATGCTGAATCCTTCAGTTCCGGTAACAAGTTTCTCCGGCATTGCGGAGAGGCCTGCCTCACTTGCTTTTTCACCATTCACGTAAATGGTAGCCGTGCCTTTAGGGCCATCGCAGACGAGCGCGACGTGATACCATTTGTTTTGCTCAAGCTTAGGACCGAGGAAATCCACTTTTCCTGCAACCTGAAGCTGATTCTTTGGTACTGTCGGAGTGTCACCTATACGGAGAATCAATACACCTTCACAACCCATGATTGTAGAGTTGTTAGTGAAATGATCTACATTGATGAGCGCCTCGTAAGTGCAAGACTCGAATTTGTCATTGTCGGTGATAGGTGCAGTAATATAGTCTTTACCTGCCCAGTAGTCTTGCGCGAAGTTGCCGAAGTCGAAAATCTTGATAGGCTTCTTTATGATGAAATATGAAGTCTCGGAACCTTTGATGACGTCACAAGATGATGATACGATGCGGACAGGAAGAAGATATTTCTTGCCTTCGATGATGGACGATGCGTCGTCAATGCTGATTTTTACAGACTCGGAGTAGATGCTGCCGGCCTTGATGCTGGCAACATTGGAAAGAAGCTTGGCGCCAGGAAGCGGCTCCAAAGTTGTTCCGTTCTTTTCGTTGAACTCCTTTATCGCAGATTCATCCGCAATCTCGTATGTTATTTCCACGTTCTCATCCTTGGCGGAAGTGAGTCGTGAAGTCAAATCGAAGGAGATTGCGTCATTGCCATCCACTTCAATCGTGCTCTTGGCATTCTCGAAATATACCTTGGACTCCAGCAATTTGTCCTCAAGATTGTCGCATGCTGAAAAAGCCATTACGAGAGCGCCTGCAGCTATATATTTCAATATATTTTTGTTCATAATCCGTTAGTGGTTATTGCTGTTATTCTTTGTTTTCACCAGTCTGCTCCTTCATTCTTTCCTGGAATACCTGCTGGTTTATCTGGATAGCCTTGCGCATGTACTTGTAGTCAGGAGCATTGTCATAGTCCTTCTGGAAACGATAAGCTCCGACTCCGCCCTTGTATCCTTTCTCCGGCATAAGTTTCGCCTGTTCAAGGAGATTACCTCCGGTCAAGGCATAGGCCTCGAAGTTTTCGGTGATGATGATCTTCTCAGGAGCTGCAGCAGCATAGCTGAAGGAGTACCAATCTCTGCCGTAGTTCTGGACGATCCAGTAGTCAATGTATTCGTCGACCGTTCCCATCAATGAGCCGACGCTTCCGTCCACGCAAAGCAGTTTGTGTCCTTTCTTTTCAGGGTCACTTGCAGGTCCGATATATTTGCCCATCTCCTTGATAAGAACGACGATCGTGCGGTTGTCGAGTGTACCGTCATGGTCGTTGGTACCGCTACCAAGCTCCCAGTCGATGTCGAAACCGTCCCACTCGCTGGTGAACAAGCTGTCGCACAATGCTTTCGCATAATTCTTGATGGCCGCGTCAAGTTCTTCCTTATTGCTGAAATCGTGAGATTTGAAGCCCCAGAAGTCCCAACGTGCAAATTTCAATGCCTGTGAAAGCTTTGAGTCAGGCCAGCTCTCGGCCTCAGCCTTCTTGTAGATATCGTCGTAGATATAAGCAGGAGTCCTGCCTTTACCGACATGGGATATGAGGCTGACTTCCATCAATTTGATACCCTTTACCTTCTGGACGAATTCCTTGTCGGCCTTCTGCTCAGGAGTGATTTCATATCTGTTAGGGGCACCTGACCACATGGAAACGATATCCATGCTGTCCGGAATTGACGAGAGATAACCTCTCCTCTGGGTTCCCGTAGGGTTCCAGTCGGAGAACCATCCGAACGCTACCGGACGGGCGTGATTCTCACTGGTTTTCTTGTAGTTGCGGAGGTTTTCGTAGTAAGCCTCGCTCTCCGCATTGTTCATCGTATTGTATCCGCCGATGTGGTCAACTTCCATTTTCTCCACATCTGTACAGGACACTGCAAGCATTCCTGCTGCAGGGATGATGAATAACAGTTTCTTTATGATGTTCATAATTATTCAATGATTAATTGTTATTTCTTGCAGTCCCACCAGAGACGGGTTGTAGGCGAGTCGTTACCTCCGAGTTTGGAGAGAGCGTCCTGATAGTTCGCTTTGTCCTGCTCTGACTGGTAGAAGCTTTCAGGATACATCATTCTGCGGATTCTGTCTTCTTTGGTGACACCGTATCCTGTTCCTCTGTTGTCTCTGACCTGGTTGAGAACCGGATATCCTGTTCTTCTCCATTCTGTCCAAGCTTCCTGTCCGTTAGGGTACAGCGCAATCCATTTCTGGATCATGATTTTCTCAAGTTTCTGTTCGGTTGTACCGCTGAACTCTGTAGTTGCTTCCGTAGGAGCCGGTGCAGTGTAGCTGAAAATGCTGACAGCCTCCGGTTTGAATGAAGTAGTGAGATATGCATCTGCTGCTGCAGCAGAAAGACCGTTCTCTTCGAATGACATTTCCACACCTTTCTTGTAAAGATCGGCAGCATCACCGAATTCAGGCCATACGAGAGCCGCCTCTGCTTTCAGGAAGAGAACCTCTGATGTGCGCATCCAGTATGTAGGAGTGTCTGAGGTCATGTTAGGGAGGGCAGCTTTTGCGTATGTTCCTTTCGGGTAGGCTGTACCTGAAGGAATCGGAGCATATTTCTCACCGTCAAATCCGGTCAATGCAGATGGATATGTCGGGCTAGGCTTCATGTACTTGCCAAGACGAGGGTCGTGGTATCCGTTCAGGTAAGCATATACGGAAGTAGCCACGCGGCACTCTTCATAGCTCTCGGCAAGGTACTGGATGTTGTTCACGAAAACGTATCCTGCGCCTTTGCTCATCTGTGCAGCATCATTGGCAGCAGTCATAAGGCCGATGTGCTGGTTCAATGCTTCTCCTACCCACTGCTTCGACATTGCCTCGTCAGCATATCTGATGCGCATCGCAAGTCGGAGCATGAGGGAGTTGGCGTATTTTACCCACTGTCTTGCAGAGCCTGCGTAAACGGCATCATAATCGGCAACGATCGTAGAGTTCGTCTCTGCATACGGAGTGAGGACTTCGATGGCTGCCTTCAGGTCCTTGAACATAGCGGTGTAGACATCCTTTTCCGAATCGAAAGGAATTACGAGCGCCATCTCTCCTGCATGAGTGTAAGGGATAGGTCCGAATGACTCAAGGGTCTTGTGCCAGCATGAAATCTTGAGAATTTCTGCCAATGCGAATACTTCAGGGGCATTGAGCTTCTCGGAAGTAGCCTTTATCTTTTTCCATGAAGGAAGGACGTTGGTATAAGAGTCTTTGTATGTGGCACTTAACCAACCGTTGTTGAGATAATATGTCGTATTGTTGTTTCCGCCGCCCCAGTTGTTGTCCTGGCCGAAATAGCCGCTCCAGCAGTCTGCGGAAAGATGGTATGCGATCTGATACTCGTTGATCATATCGGTACGGTCGGCCTGTGTTCCTACAGGAAGCACATATCTTTCCATAGTGGTAATGTAACTTCCGAGAGAAAGTCCGTCCATCTTTCCCATTTCATCGGTCATCTCGTAAGGGTTCGTGTTGATTTCCTCGTAGTTGCATGATGCAGCGAGAGAAAGCACGGAGATGCCGGCAAGGAATTTTATTATAATGTTCTTTTTCATTGATATCAGAATTTAAACTTGAGACTGAATGCATAGCTTCTCACGCTTGGCTGCATGAAATAGTCATTGCCCTGTCCGTATGTGGCGGTCGAAGGAGTGAGCTCCGGATCGAACGGTGCCTTGCAGTAGATTACCCAAGGGTTGTTTGCCATGACTGAGAGCGTGAGGTCCTTCAATACGTTCTTGAACCACTTGTTAGGGAATGTGTATGCCAATGTGAGTTCCTGGAGACGGATGTTTGTGGCGCTGTAGAGGTAGTAGCCGGAGGTCTGGTAATCACCGGTACCTATCTTCTTGTAGTAAGTCTCTGCGTCTACCAAGCCCTGTCCAGGGAGCATTGCGCCGCCTGCCAGACGAGCATCGCCGGAAGCCTTGGAAACTCCGAATCTGTCGAGGATGGCCTCAGTGGATGAAGTTACCACGCCACCGAAACGGCCGTTGAGAAGGAAGCTGAATGTCAGACCCTTCCAAGAGAAGGAGTTGTTCCATCCGAGCGTGAAGTCAGGAGTGGTATGACCGAGGTATACCGGCTCACCTTTCTCCAAAGTATAAGTGCCGTCAGATTTGATTTCCACAAATCCCTGGCTATCCTTCTTGAGGAAAGTATTGGCGTAGATATCATTGATGCTGCCGCCTTCCTTGAGGATTACGCGACCGTTCTCTTTCAGAACTTCAGGGATGTTGATCGGCTCAAGGCTGACGTCAGTCTTGTAGTCGTGAACCATCTTCTTGATTTCGTTCTTGTTGCGTGAGAATGTCAGGTTCGAGGAAATACGGAAATCCTTGAATTCATTGAAATAACCGAGGGAAGCTTCCCATCCGCGGTTTTCTACGTCACCGGCCTGCAGGTAGATCTGCTTGTACCCGGAGTACTCAGGGAGATTACCGAGGAAGGTCTGGTTGTAGGTGTTTGAGTGATAGTATGTTACCTGTGCGCGGAGATTGTGCCAGAGACGGAGTTCGGCACCTGCCTCATAAGAACGTGTGCGCTCTGCCTTGAAGTCTGTGAACGGATAGATACCTGTTTCCTGTGCGATACCGCCCTTGATAGGAGTGGTGATGGTGCCAGGGGTAAGACCTGAACGTGAAATAGGAGCACCTACTTCAGTATAAGATCCGCGGACCTTCAAGTAAGAGAACCATTTAGGCATGTTCACCATTTCCGAGATAACAGCGGAAAGACCTACTGAAGGGTAGAAGAATGACGGGTTGGCGGTGTTTACCAGACGGGAGTTCCAGTCATTTCTGCCGGAGAGCGTGAGGTAAAGCATGCTTCTCCATCCGAGTTCGAGGTTGCCGAAAATGGCATTGTTACGTACGCGGCTGTAGCCACCGTCCTCGATAGGGGATGCCTTCGGGTTGTCAATGTTGCCGAATGCGAAGAGGTTAGGGACGAGCTTGAGCGGTCCTCTGTAGCCCTTGGTAGCTGACCAATAGTTGGAGTAGCTGTAACCGAGGTTGGCTGTCAGGTGGAATTGTCCGAAACCTTTGTCGATGTTGAGCATTGCGTCAGCATATTCCTGACGGTCCTTGAAGCTTGCCCACTCGTAAAGACCTTTGTTCGAGCCTTCCGTGAAGACGACATTGGTAGAAGCGTAGGCTTTTCTTTCTGTTTCGATTGCTGAGTCGTCGAAACGGTAACGGGCAGAAATGTTGAGCCAGTCGAGAATCTTGTATGTAGCTCCGACGTTGAACATATAACGGTTCTTCGTGCTTGGAGACATGTCGCGGTATGCGGTCCAGTAAGGGTTGTCAGGTCCGAAGTCATCATCCTTGATAGGCCAGTACTGCTCGTAGAGGTTACGGCTGGTATTGTATCTTTCGAAAGATTTTACAGCATTCCAGTTTTCTCCTCTCGGGAACAGGTAAGCTGCCATCACAGGGTTCTGATAACGTCCCTGTGAAACCATGTTCTGGTCTGTCTGGTGAACGTAGGACGCTCCGAGATCGAGGGTCAGCTTGTCGTTCAGGAAAGTAGCTGTGTTGCGGAATGTGAGGTTCAACCTGTTGTACTTGTTGTTAGGTACGATTCCTTTCGCATTGGTAGAAGAAATGGATGCGTAGGTCTGGTTGTGCTTCGTTCCGGTCGTGAGCGTCAGCGCATTGATAAGATTTAGACCTGTCTGGAAGAAGTCTTTCTTAGGGTCGTAATCCACAGGGACCTGGAGCTGGTTTCCCCAGCTTTCGTATGCGTCTTCCTTGTTTCCGTAGATATTCTGGAACTCAGGGGTCATGTATGCCTTGCTGAATTCAGAAGTGGAAGAGAAGGAAATGTTGAGCTTGCCTTCCTGGCCTTTCTTGGTAGTGATGAGGATGACGCCGTTCGCTGCGGATGAACCGTAAAGCGCTGCTGCTGAAGGACCTGAAAGAACGGAGATGCTCTCGATGTCCTCAGGGTTGAAGTCTGCGATACCTTCAGTCGTAGCCTTGGTGCCGCCGATTACTTCGTTTCCTGTTCCGAGGGTGGTGTTCACGAGTGGAATACCGTCTATCACGTAGAGGACGTTGTTGTCACCTTCGATTGATTTGGCACCACGCATCACGACTCTGGTCGCTCCGCCGACACCGCTTGAACTGCGGTTGATGGTCACACCGGCGACCTTACCGTTCAATGAATTGACGAAGTTCGCGTCTTTTACGCGGAGAAGCTCGTCAGCTTTCACTTCCTGAACGTTGTAGCTCAATGCCTTTTCAGCTCTTCTGATACCGAGTGCTGTGACTACGGTGCCTTCGAGAAGTTCGTTTGAAGTCTTGAGAACTACATCTACCTTGGCTTCGCCATTCCATGTAATCTCAGTATCTTCATATCCGAGGAGTGTGAAAATGAGGACGTTACCTTTTTTTACTCCTGAAATGGAGTATGTTCCGTCGGCTTCGGTAATAACGCCGCCTTTGCCGTCTTTGATCATTACGGCTGCGCCGGCTACCGGACCTTGGCTATCTGTGACGGTTCCTGATACGGTTCCGCCCCCCCCCATGACCGGGGAATTTTCCTGTGCATAGGCATCAGGAGAGAACACATTCAGCCCCGCAAAAGCAATGAGTGCTGTGCAGAATTTTAGAAATGTGTGCTTCATCTTTTTTAGCATAAACAATAGTGATTGATTAATAGTTTTATCTGCCAAATGGTTTGTTTTTATTAGCAGACGGCGCAAATATAGCTTGTTTTTGTAACTTATGCAAATAACGTTTTACTAACTCTGCCTTTTTTCTTCACGTTACCCTCACCCTAAATCCCGGGTCTCGGGGAAGGGACCTGCTTTCGGCCTGGCGGGCTTTAACATCGGTGGTTCGCATTGCTGAACTTAAAATTTTTTCCGAGTATTTTTTTTAGTAATCCTTAAATAATAACTTGGTAATCTTTGTTCGTCTTTTCGGTCTATATTCCCTATCTCATCAGTCGTGTACGTCCAGTACACTCCTTCTTCGAAAAGAAATCTATCCTCGAAAATTATTCACAAATCTTTACCAACTTATTTTTTAACGCTTACTTAATTGTCGTAAATCCTGATTGGGCTTGTTGTTTTTGTTTAAAAAACGGCCTCTTTTTTAACCGTTTTTCAAAATTCACGAAAACGGTTAAAAAAGAGGCCGATATTTTTACAAAATGCGCGGCCGGCTTTCGGACGGGTGCGCGTGTGTGGTTCAGAACACTTCAATCGTGTAGCCGGTGCGGAAAACCTGTCCCGGCGCAAGAGCATTGACAAGATCCTTTTCGTCGAGCGGGCCGGTGAAACCTTTCCTGTCGCAGCGGCCGTACCATGGTTCAATGCATACGAACGGGGCATTGAGTCCTGCCGGCGACCACATGCCCAGGGCCGGCGAGTCGAACTCCACCGATACGAACGGTTCTCCCGCGCAAGATTCCAGCACGACTTTCGAAACCTGCTGATTTTCAATGATAAGCGCATCGCGGTCGAAGGTGGATGTCGTCAATGGCAGTTTCCCTTCCGGTGTCTCCAGTTCGTAAACATGCTCCGTGTCGGCGCATCCTTTTTCAGAAATGAGAATGTATTTCAATGTCTCCAGAGGCTTCATTTCTCCGTTTTCTCCACGTTTGTAAAGCCGGAATGCTCCTCTTTCCTCCGTGTCCGGATTGAAATCCGGATAGTAGAATGCCGGGTGCGCTCCAATCTGGAAAAACATTGTCTTCCCGTCATTGTTGCTGACCTCCCACATTACCTGTATCTTGTTGCCTGTCAGCTTGTAGCCGATTTTCAATGTGAATGCGTAAGGGTATTTTGCCAATGTTTCCGCATCGGACTTGAGCTCGTACCACAATGTGTTTTCGTCCGAAGAAACCAGATGGAAATCCATGTCTCTGGCGAATCCATGCTGCTCCAGCGAGTATTCTTTTCCGTCAACTCTATATTTCTTGTCCCACAGGCTGCCGACGATAGGGAAGAGCACGGGTGCATGGCGTTTCCAGAAAGCAGGGTCCGCCTGCCAGATGAATTCTCTTCCGGAATGGTCTCTGATGCTCCATAGTTCAGCACCATGTCTGTCTACCTTAATCGACAATATGTCGTTCTTCAGTGTTATCATATCATGTGTTTTGAAAGTCGGTCCGGCAAATTTAGTAAAAATTTCAAGCTGTATATCGTTTTAATGGGAAAATGTTAATGAGATTGGCGGGAATTGCTTATTTTTGGAGCCGGAACATTTAATTTTGGCTGTACGATGGAGAAAAATCTGATTTTGGGCATTGGCGAGGCACTATGGGATTGCCTTCCTGAAGGTCGTAAGATTGGTGGCGCACCTGCCAACTTCGCATATCATGTGGGGCAATTCGGCTGGAGGAACATTGTAGTAAGTGCTGTCGGCAATGATGCTCTGGGGGATGAATATCTTGAGCAGCTGGCAGGCGTGAAACTGGAGCCGATGATAGCGCGCGTTCCTTTTTCGACGGGTACGGTGCAGGTGACGATTTCCGGCGAGGGCATTCCTTCGTATGAAATCTGCGAGAATGTGGCGTGGGACAATATCCCTTGGACTGATGCCCTGGAGGCATTGGCGAAAGAAACGAGGGCCGTGTGCTTCGGTTCATTGGCCCAGCGCAGTCCTGTCTCGCGCGCTACGATCCATCGGTTTTTGGGGTCAATGTCTCCTGATTCCGAACGAGTCTTTGATATTAATTTGCGCCAATCATATTATAACCGGGAGATTATCGGGCAGAATCTCGAACGTGCGACTATCCTCAAACTCAATGATGAGGAAGTCGAGGTGGTCAAAAGCCTTCTCCATCTGGACGGCTCGCCGGAATCTGTCTGCCGGCAACTGATCGGAAAGTACGGTTCTTTGCGTATCGTGATACTCACATGCGGCGCGGTCGGCAGCCATGTCTTTACCGCCGACACCGCTTCATACGTCGAAACGCCCCGTGTCAAGGTAGCTGATACTGTCGGTGCCGGCGATTCCTTCACGGCCACCTTCGTCTCCGATATCCTCAAGGGCAATCCGATCGAAACCGCCCACAAGCACGCCGTAGCCGTAAGTGCCTTCGTCTGCACACAGAACGGTGCAATGCCGGTGCTCCCGGAAGAGTTGCGGGGGATTTGATTATCAGTTCTTTGTGTCTTTGATTCTGTCAGTGTTTCACATAATCCGTGGTGTTTTACCGGTGATTTTTCACATTTTCCGGGTTGTGCCGGCAGTTAATGGCAAGATAGCCATTATCGGATGAATTCCAATTTAACGTATGAACCCGCTTCCTGTAACCGTCAGGCAGGACGCGGCCACGCTCTGTTTTTTAGAGATGTTGATTGTCAATGAGTTATAAAACGTGGCGTGGAAACGCAGCCAAATATGAATATCAAACGTAACATCATTTTTGCATTGGAGGGCCGGAAGAAGAACGGTGTGCCAATCGTGGAGAACGTGCCTATCCGTATGCGTGTCATATACGCAAGCCAACGCATCGAGTTTACAACAGGCTACCGGATTGACGTAGCCAAATGGGATGCCGACAAACAACGGGTAAAGAATGGATGCACCAACAAGCTGAAACAAAGCGCATCCGAAATCAATGCGGACTTACTGAAATACTATGCCGAAATGCAAAACGTGTTCAAGGAGTTTGAGGTACAGGAAACCATGCCCACCACCCAACAGCTAAAGGATGCGTTCAATCTACGGATGAAAGACAACAATGAAGAACAGCAGGAAGAAGCGCGGATAAGTTTTTGGGAGGTGTTCGATGAGTTTGTAAAAGAGTGTGGCAACCAGAATAATTGGACGGCATCCACCTATGAGAAATTTGCAGCGGTGAGAAATCACCTCAAAGAGTTCAAGGAAGATGTAACCTTTGAATACTTCAACGAGTTCGGGCTGAACGAGTATGTTAATTTCTTGCGTGATAAAAAGGACATCATCAGAGCATTGCATACGACGCATTCAAACCAAAATTGAAAACAACCCCTAAAAAGGTTATATTCCTGACATGGGATGAACTGAACAACCACAGCAAAGCCATTCTTGAAAAATACAAGGATGTTCATTTCGAGAGCCACATGGCATTGCCCGTCATCAGCAATCAGAAGATGAACGATTATCTGAAAGAACTGGGCGAACTGGCGGAAATCAACGAACCTGTACGGGAAACCTACTACAAGGGAAATGAGCGCATAGATGAAGTCACACCCAAATACGCATTGTTAAGTACCCATGCCGGAAGAAAGACTTTCATCTGTAATGCGTTGGCACTCGGAATCCCGGCACCGGTGGTTATGAAATGGACGGGACACAGCGACTATAAAGCCATGAAACCCTATATTGACATAGCGGATGACATCAGGGCAAACGCCATGAACAAGTTTAATCAACTATAAAAGTATCAATTAGTTTCATGGATCACCACCATTGAATTATATTTGTATTCTGAAAATATCACAAGATGAGCAACAACGGACATAACATAGAAAAGACGAACTTTGACGCATTTATAAATGCTGTCGGTTCGGAAATACAGCAGGCGCAAGTACGGCTGATTACAGCAGCCAATGCGCAAATGTTGTTCCATTACTGGAAAATGGGCAACTATATTCTCTATCATCAGCAACTGCACGGATGGGGAAGCAAAACCATCAAACAGTTGGCAAAGGCGATCCGGCTAAATTTCCCTGAAAAGAAAGGCTATTCGGAACGCAACCTTACCTATATGTGTCAGTTTGCAAAGGCGTATCCTTTAAGAACATTACAGAATTTCATTGAAACGGACGCAAAGCTGATAGCTCCAAGCGTGGAGAAAATTGCAGACGAAGTATGCTACTTAAACAATGTGCAATTTACGCAAGAGCCTCTTGCGCAAATTCAATCTATTGATAACAAAGAAATTACAATCACGCAAGAACCTTTTGCACAAATTCATAATGTTGCCAGAACCGTATCCGACATTTACCGTATGGAAATTAAGGATATAGAAAACATATTTATGGCATCACCTGTTGCAAGAACCAATTGGGCGAGCCATGTGATTATGCTTAACAGTTCGCTTCCATTGGGTGTAAGCTATTGGTACATGAAACAGTCCGTGGAAATGGGCTGGAGCAGCAATGTTCTTAAAATACAAATTGAGACCAACTTATATAGCAGACAAATCAGCAACAACAAAGTAAATAACTTTACTGCCACGCTTCCTGCACCTCAAAGCGACCTTGCCAATTACCTGTTGAAAGACCCGTACATCTTTGATTTGGCTGGAACGAAGGAAAAGGCAGACGAAAGGGACATAGAAGAACAACTGGTTAAGCACGTCACCCGTTACTTGCTGGAAATGGGCAATGGCTTTGCTTTCGTTGCCCGGCAAAAACATTTTCAAGTCGGGAACAGCGATTTCTATGCAGACTTGATTCTGTATTCCATCCCCCTGCACGCATACATCGTAGTAGAATTGAAAGCGACCCCATTCAAACCGGAGTATGCAGGACAACTGAACTTCTACATCAATGTAGTGGATGACAAACTGAGGGGAGAGAATGACAACAAGACTATCGGGTTGTTGCTGTGCAAGGGGAAAGACGAAGTTGTAGCGCAATACGCATTGACAGGCTACGACCAGCCGATAGGCATCAGCGATTACCAGTTGAGCAAGGCTATACCTGAAAACTTAAAATCGGCTCTGCCAAGTATAGAAGAAGTGGAGGAAGAACTGACTTCCCTTCTTGATAAAGATAAGAACCCGTAAACTAAGCGTATATGGCAGGAGAAATTCATCACGGACTTCTATAAGCAATACAATGACACAAAAGCTTTTGAAGCCGACATCCTTGAACGCAATGCCACACCTGAGCAACGAGAGCGCCAAGTGGACATCGCGGACGTGCTTTTGGAGGAAATGCTGAAGGAGAAGTGAGGGATATGGAAATCTCTTTGTCAAAAACGGTGTTGAATAACTCAAGTAACATATTAACCGTGACTGACAGGAACAAAATCCTGATGATAATGTGGTCACTACGCAATGGTGCCAAAAAGGCTTATCTAATACAAAGTCAGAAAAAATCATAATCCCCAAATCGCCATTACGGCGGTCTGGGGACTTGATATATCATAGATATGACTCTATCTAAGCGTCAAAGACGGGAAGTTAAAACAACAAAGCAAAAAAGGATTGACTAAAAGTTGTTACTTCCTGTAAATTATTGAAACAGGGCTGCCTTTATAGCTCCAGTCTGTCTGCGTGAAGTTGGACGGGATATTTTCGGTGCTAGACGCGGAACCATTAAACTTGGCCGTGACTGTGAATTTGCCGTTTTTTCCAGGATTCCCTTCGCAGAAAAATCTATGCAGATTTAACTTGCTTATGTCGAACGATTTGAAATTTCCATTTTTGATAGACAATATAGCCAAGTCGTTATTTCCGCCAAAAGTAACGCTGGACAAAGATGAGGAACCAGGATTTTCCCCATCCAGAAATGCCTGTAGCAATTTTGGCAGATTACTTAAATCCAACCTTTCCAAATTCTTAGAATCAATGATGTATAGAAAGATCAATGATTTCAAATTGCTTAAATTCAAACTTGATAGTTCAGCGGAGCGCAGAAGCAATCTCGAAATTTTCAATCCCTCAGGTATGTCAAGACTGCTGATAGGATTCCTTGAAAGATCTAATGTCAAAAGGCTTTTCAAATCACCGATTTCGACTGTAGCCAACTGATTTTCGGTCAGATACAGCTCAGTCATCTTTGAACAATGAGACACGTTAATTTTGGTTAACTTATTGTTCTTGGCCTTGACTATGTCCAGATTTATATTCCTGCTGAGATCAAGTTCTGTCAAATTGTTATTGTCACAATATAACTCTGTCAATGATATGAAATGCTCTATTCCGTTGAGAGAGTTCAACTTTTTGTTGGATAATTCCAATTTGAAGATGCTTGAAACATCCTTTTTCGTAATATATTTAGGGGTCTTGATATACCCGTCGTTGTACAAGAGCTGCCGGAAAGAAGGATCAAAATCATTTGTAATCTCATCCGTAACATTCACTATATTGGAGGCGGTAAATCCTCCATCTTCCGTGGTTACGGTTATCGCAGTCTGTCCCTGTTTCAGTCCTTTGATGATGCCATCCGGACTCACTGATGCAATCTCCGGATTTGAAGATGACCAAGTTGCATTCTTATTGGATGCGTTTTTGGGTGTGAAGATCAGATCGAATTTTCCAAGATTGTCTTCAGAAAGCCCTATTGTCAATGACTCAGGAGCCAGGCTGGACACCTGCAACAGGAACGACTACACTCTTATTGCAGCCAATGAAAAAGAGAGCAAATGCCGTAAAAAGAGTCGATAATTTTAAATATTTCATAATGTTGTCTGGTTATAGTTTCGCAAAAATATATAAAAAATCCGGATTGTTACCATATTCTTAAATTTTGCTGCAGTCGCAAAAATCTTGCTTCATTGCTTCCATCCGCACAAATCCACTCATAACCGCACAAGTCCGCTTGCGACCGAAATTCAAAAAATGGGATATTGTCGGGCTACAGATGATATCAGGAGATCTTGATACTGTTTTTCTAGTGCAATAGGAATCTGATTTGGTTCCTATAACTTGTCCGCTGTTGTGGAGTGTAACTGGCGGAATGTGAGTCAGTTAGGTGTTTTCAGAGTTGTGGAAACTGTAACTTTGAAAATAGTCAATCTGTTATGGAACAGGTACTTATGCGCCACGCCCCTTGTCAGCTCTTTGTGCCTTTGATTCTGTCAGTGTTTCACATAATCCGCATCAAATTATGTCAATATTTCACATAATCCGTGGTGTTTCACCGGTGAGTTTTCACATTTTCCGGGTTACGCGGGAGGTTAATGGTAAAATAGCCATTATCGGATGAATTCCAATTTAACGTATGAACCAGCTTTCGGCAACCGGCGGTCGGGACGCGGCCACGCTCTGTTTTTGGCAGTGCTGATTATCAATGAGTTATAAAACGTGGCGTGGAAACGCAGCTAAAAAAAGTCGTCTTTTCCACGTTACAGTAAAAATGATATTTGATTATCAATAAGTTACAGAATTGGGCGTGGCCGCGTCCCGCCGGGCGGACTTGCGGCAATCCCGGAGACGTTTGCGAAGAATCATTTGATTCCCCTGATTGAGTTATAATGTGGCTTAATAATATTGTGAAGCTCCATCATTGTGTTATACATACGATCAAACTGTCTTTGCCAGTCAGACTGGTCCCTGAAGTCCGCTTCTAATTTAACATTGATATAGGACACTTTTTTATCATCCAGCCTTTTCCACTCCACCTTCTTGCAATTCAAAGCGTCAATCTGACTCTTGCAGTTTTTTTCAACAAAATCATATCTTTCTTTATTCTGTTCTGGATTGTCACTACAGAAATAAACTTGAACGCCTATCCAGTTTTTAATGGTGAGAACACATGCATAGTGAAACCCTGTAATCCCCGCCCTAAAATTGCACCAGTGATCGGTAGTAGCGTTACCATGGGTGAGAATGTCCAAGTGCTTATTATTCAAGTAATCATGGAAGTTACTCCAGAATTCCAGCCTCAATTTCTCTGTCTCAGTATCGCCAGCTACCTGTTTCTTTATGGATTTGGACCAGTTGTTAGGTTTTGCCACAATATCAAATTGCGGAGCCGGCGCGCTATCTCCAATCTTGAAAAGCCTTACCTCTATGCCAAAGAAATTATAGTTGTCATCGGTGATGCTGTTCAGCCAGTCAATTGCAGCCCTGTGCTCTTCATCAAAGGTTTTGGCAATCCAAATTGCGGTGTATGCATCAAGTCCGGAGCAGTAAGTAATAACTTTTCCGAGATGGTCGTGGTCAGTCTTTTCCAGCTGATTTTCAATGACTACACATCTGTCGGTATTGATGTCTTTACAGAGAATGTCAGCAGAAAAAGTTCCTACCTTGGCCTCTTTCTCCTGAACTTCCAGCTCCATACCTACTATTTCGCCGAGAAGATTGATGTTGTCATCCTCTGCAAGCCAAGGAGTAAAGTCCCTGGCTTCGTCTTTCCAGTAGTTCCTTAATTCTACCTTTTCCAGTTTTCCAAGTGGTGTTTTCATATTATATTAGTCTTTTAATTGTCAAGCTACCCATCCATATCCCTGGACGCTCATATCCATGAAATGATTGAGCAGGATTGAAAGAATCCTTGTCATATGCGTTAGCAAATGTGCACCTTGTCTCAAAAGGTCCGCGCTATGCCACAAATCGTCTTTCAACTGTTTCAGTTGTATATCTGTCATTTTATGGATTGTTTCTTGTGATTTGTAAAACTACGAAAGGTCATACTTCTTCTGAATATAAAGGACTCTTTTCCATTGCGTGAATAACTCTCAACTTTGTTGCTTCATCCATATCTTCATGATAGATTACTGAATGAATTATTGGAAGAAGCAGGTCCTTGTCTATATTACCGGCGGCAACGTGCCAAATGTATGCTTCCATATCAGGCAAAAAGTGAAAACCTGCCCAACTATATTTGTTCTTTATTAAGAAGTGAGCACCTGCGACGAGCGAAATCCTCTTATTGCCATCAGCGAAATAATGTCCGTGACACAGACCGAAGACAAGATATGTGAGTTTGTCTTCAAAGGTTGGATAGTAGTTGTCGTCCTGAATAAAAACCAGAACTTTGTCCAGCCCACCTTCGTCGCGAATATCGGCCATTCCACCACCACTTTGCTGGATGGTTTCGCGATAGTATTGAAGGAGTTCTTCTTTTGTTAAATATACTGTCTCCTTCATCACGATTATTGTTTAAGTCTATTGAGGACTGCACGATTCTCATCATTATCAAGAAGTTTTTCCAAATCCAATGATTCGCTTCCGATAAATCTCTCAAAATCTTCCGGAGACAATGCCTTCAAGTAATCTGAAATATTCTCGTGAAACACATCCCTGAAGCCTAAGTCTCTTGATGCCATTTTTTGCCTGGCATCATATAAGAACGGCTTCATCGCTGCGCTCTCGGCTTGTTCTTTTATTAGAGCCTGGACTCTTCTAATGGATAAGAGACTGCCGGTTTGTCCAAATTCCTGTCTGATTGCAGAGGCAATGCCATTTTCAAAAGAACTGATAACTCTAAGTACTTCTGCATACATTGTGGCTCTGGCGCTGTCCTTCTTATTCAGTTTAAGAAGTTCCTTATACTCTTTGGCTTTTTCAAAAAAAACAGCGCTATAAATCATATCCGTCACTTGGGAATACTTGAATGTGGTATGTCCTTCAACACACTCGTTTACTGCCGACGTGAAATTTTTGCGATAATTTTCTTCTTGGATTGCGGCAGGGAGATATTCTCGATCTCTCCAGTTTATATATTTCGTGCCACCGCCGGCTTTCTCATTGATTGTCGCAATGACGATATCTAATATTACACTTCTTAATTTTTGGGCTTTCTCGCTGTCGCTCAGAAGCATCCCGATATTGAGGAAAGAGCGAAAATCAAATAATCCCAATTGGGTCGTTTTGCTCGCGAAATCAATTTCGTGAGCAAAATGTAACTTGAACTCACTCAGCATTTTACCTTTACATAAAATGTAGCCGTTGTTCTTTAGTTCACTCTCATATGTGGATAGATAATTATCAATGGTGCGCATGTCTACCTCAAAGAAATCTGCCACCATCTGCTTGGTCAGATAGAACTTGCCTTCAAACTCTAAGGCGTGAACCCCGATAGCATCTTGAATCCTCGGTATGGCTATCCGATTATTCAATACATTTTGTCTTTCTATTTGAGATGTGGTCAAATCCTGTGTCATACCAGAAATATTATTAATAATAGTATAACTCCATCTAAGGAGTCTCACACAAATTTAATCATTTTTATCTGCATTTCAGATTTGTATGCAGTTTATTCACATATAGACGTTTCGCGCTAATTGGTTAAATAGCATGCACAAGTTTTTTTCGTGTAATGCCTTACAGGAGCGGGGCTCCCGACGGCCTTGTACGAAAAAAGCCCAGCGCAAAGCGCTGAGCTTCAATTTGTTTGCGGAGAGAGAGGGATTCGAACCCCCGGACCCGTTAAGATCAACGGTTTTCAAGACCGCCGCATTCGACCACTCTGCCATCTCTCCAAAGTCGAATGTTATTTCGCTCCATGTCACGTTTTCCGTGAAATGGACTGCAAAGATAAGTACTTTTTTCGAAATCGCAAGCGGTTGGGAGGAAAAAGCGTGAAAAATATTGAAAACGGCGGTTCGGGGCGCTGGATTGCAGATAAAAATGATTACCTTGCAGGATGTATTGAAAATACGAGTAACACACAAGAATACTAGTAATACACAATAGCGAAACATGAGTAAAGTAATCAGCGGGAAAGAACTTTCCATCAAATTGAAAGCCGAAATGGCTGAACAGGTAAAAACATTTCCTGAAAAGTATGGCCGCGTGCCGCATCTGGTAGTGATTCTGGTAGGGGAAGACCCTGCTAGCCAATCATATGTGAAAGGCAAGGCCAAGGCATCGGAAGTGGTGGGAATAAAGAACACCACGATACTGAAGCCGGCGGACATTTCGGAAGCGGAACTGCTGAAACTCATTGCGGAACTGAATGCGGATGACGGAGTGGACGGAATCCTCGTGCAGCTGCCGTTGCCGGAACACATTGACGAAGACAAAATCATTGCCGCTATTTCGAAAGACAAGGACGTGGATGGTTTTCACCCGCTCAACGTGGCGGCGCTCTGGATGAAACAGCCTTGCACCATACCTTGCACGCCGAAAGGCATCATCAGGATGCTGGAAGAAGCCGGCGTGGAAATCAAGGGAAAGAGGGCCGTGGTCATCGGAAGAAGCCAGATCGTCGGACTGCCGGTAGCGAAACTCCTTCTCGACAGAAATGCCACGGTGACGATATGCCATAGCCGCACAGCCGATCTTCCGGCAGTGACTCGCGAGGCGGAAATCCTGGTCGTGGCGATCGGACGCCCTAGATTTGTGACCAAGGATATGGTCGCGCCGGGTGCAGTAGTCATTGACGTAGGCGTGAACCGCGATCCGGAAACCGGAAAACTCTGCGGCGACGTGGATTATGAGGCCGTGGAACCGCTTGCATCCGTGATCACCCCTGTGCCGGGCGGCGTCGGACCGATGACAATTACCTGCCTGATGGAGAACACGATAGAGCTCTTCCTCAGGAAAGTAAAATGAAAAAACTCAGTTTCGCAAGTGCGAAACACCGCATATAGAGCCCGCGAGGGCGATGGCAAGTCCCTTCCCCGAGGGGAGGGATTTAGGGTGGGGGTAACGTGATAAATGTGCGTTGGGCTTGCAGCCTTCGACCGAGTGTCGCCCTTCAAATTCATGCTAACGCTCAGGAATTTTGATAACTTGCGAAGCTTGAGATGTCCAAATAATCCCTACAATCCCAACTCCAGCTGGAAACGCACGGCGAGACGATCATAATCCGGACTCGCCGGCTTTGCCATCTGATTGAACGACAAGTCCAGCTGCAGTTTCAGGCTATGCCCGATGATGTAGCGCGTTACACCTAACGTGCTCTGGTTCCACACTTTATATCCGGCAAAAGGACGCACCTCCCGGTTCGGAAGCATTGACGAATTGCGGATGGCGACCTCCCATTTCCGGTCGAAAAGATAACTCGCCTGGACATTGACACCGGAACCCGTGTACACGAACGACGGGCTCGCGAAACCGACCGGATCCGCGGCGTGGCGCCCCATGTAATCGGCATTGAACGAAAAACCGCGGTATTTGAAAATCATGTCCGCATAATACGAACCGATGTTGCGCGTCTCGTCGCCTGGCAGCATTGAACCCTTCATGCCGCGCGTCAGCTGCGAACGGTGGTTGAACGAATAGCCCGCGCCGAGCATGATTTTCGGCGTCTCCTCATGGTAGGTGTCGCCCTCGACGTACTCGCCCTTCGCGTGAAAACGCCCCAACGGAAACAGCTCCAGACGGCCCGTGTACGCGAGTCCGCCATTGTTCGACGCACCCCAGTTCCGACCTTCGCCTAGCGTCACGGAGGCCAATGCCGCCAATGCGAACTTGTCAATGCCGCCGTAATAATACTCCCCGAAAAGTCCGAAATCACGGTCGCCGCCGAATTCGCTGTTGACAATGCTCCTGTCCACGAACTGCAGCGATCCGGATGAATTCAGCATTGCCCTGTTCGCCTTTATCTTGGCCTGGCCGAGGCCGAGGTTCCATGATGAATTCGGTTTGTAGTAGGCAATGGCGTCCAGAATCAAGTTCGATTTTCCGTTCGGTGTCGGTTTGGCATCGGAACCGGTGAATCCTAACTGTATGGAATAGATGAACTTAGGCGAAAAGATAAATCCGTCGAAACGCATACGCAGCCTTCTTACCTGGCCGTTCACTTCAGTTACGCCCATGCCCTTGTCGAAAGATGCGCCCACCAGGTTCTGCATCCGGAAACGGATCGTCGTCTTGAAAGAATCGTCCTTCGGGCTGAACGAAATGCCCTTGCCGACCTCGATGTTCGGCATGTTCGCCAGCTGCTCGCTGATCTCGTCGTCGACAAGAGTGTTCACCCATTTGCGGAAATTCGAAGTGTCCCTGCCCTCCGGGACCGCGCCGTTCGCGCCAATGCCGTTCGTCAGTACCAATGCCGTCGCGGCAATTATTGTTGTCAATGCCTTTTTCATGTCTTTTTTTACGTTCTGCCGCGGACAAAGATAGTTTAAGTTTCTAAATTATTTCTGAAATATTACAAAGCCAGACGGAAATTTTTGCATGGCGGTATGTCGGTTTCCGGATAAAAATAGTATATTTGTTTCTGGAGTTGCGTCATGAAAACACCGAAAAAGCTATAACCATATATGTCTATATTGAAAAAAATGCTGGTTCGTCTGCCTGTGAAGAAGTCATATCTCACTATGGCATGGGACGCTACGGCCAAGGGTCAGACTGACTTGGCACTCCATCTTTTCAAACTGGCATACGAGCAGGAGACATTGCCTGAAAAGAAAGCGGAGGCAGCATGGAACGTCTATGTCGACTGCAAGAACAAGGAAAAATACCACGAAGCATACCTCTGGTGTGAACGCACCGCAAGACTCGGATTCGTGAAAGCGATGCGCATCCTGGGCAAGGCATATTTCTATGGACTTGGCATAATTCCTAACTACAGAGTAGCCGTGCGCTGGTTCCGTGCGGGTGCCCAAAAAGAAGACGCCACATGCATGAGGCTTCTTGGCGAATGTTATTTCCAGGGCAGGGGAGTCATGACCAACAAGAAAAAGGCGTACGAATGCTTCCGTGCCGCGTATGATCTGAAAGAACCGGGCAGCTACTATTGGATCGGGCTGGCATACAGCAAGGGCAATGCCGGCTATGACGTCGACATGAATCGGGCAATAGAGACCTGGACGCAAGGCATTCCGAATTCCAGATGCCTTTTCGAACTTGGCAAATGCTATTATTGGGGGAACGGTGTGCAGAAAGATAAAGATTTGGCTTACAATTATTTCCTACGGGTTTCCGACCAGGGAAAAGACTTTGCCGACAAGTATCTTTCGCCTGACAAATCGACCCTCCGCAGCGAAGAAGAGGTAGAGGCGTTACGATGAATATCTTTAATCCCGAACATGATTTGTGCATGGCCAACGGCGACGCGAACTTCGTGCCGCCCGCATCCGCGTTGGAATTCGGGAAAGACTGCGCCGGATTGACCCGATGGATAGACCAATCGTCTGACAATGAGGTAGTTCCATGGGGCTGGGATGCAGTGCTCAAGCGTCGTCTCCAGAAAGAAGGCGTCTCAGGGTCAATGCTGCCCTCCGACACCGACATTGCCGAAATCCGCAGGCTGTCGCACCGCAGAAACGCCGTCAACGCCAGTGTTTATGTCAATGATTTTCAGGCCAATGCCGATGCGCGTCTTCTGAAACATCTCCGTCCGATATCCTATGTAAGGGAAATAACCGATATCAATGCTTTGACACCGGTGGTGGAAGAATTCGGGGATGCCGTGTTGAAAGCCCCGTTGTCAGGCAGCGGGAAAGGTCTCCGCTGGGCTCGTTGCAATGAATTGTCAGCCAGTGATTTGGGGTGGAGCCGAAACGTGATTTCCAAACAGGGCAGCATCATGGTCGAGAAACGCCTGGAAATCGTGCAGGACTTCGCAATGCTGTTCCATGTGGGCCGCTCCGAGGTTTCATTTGAAGGCTATTCGCTGTTTTTCAATGACAACGGCATCTACAAGGGCAATGTCCTCGCAAGTGATGCGCATATCCTCTCCCGAATATCGTGTTATGTTCCCAATGAGCTGATTATCAATGTCAAGGCAGCATTGGATAAATATCTGGAATGTGAATTCTTGGGCAAATATACCGGTTATGTCGGGGCCGACATGTTCATATATAAGGAGGCTGGCGAGTATCGGCTTGCTCAGGTCGGAGAACTCAACGTCCGTATGACCATGGGGCTGCTGGCGCGTAGACTCTACGACCGGCACTTGTATGGTAATCCACAGCAAATCAAGCTATTGCATCCAGATGACTGTGATCTTCCGACATCCTACATGAAGCCGGCGGACTTGGACGGCCAGTATGCCATGTGCGTGGAGTACAGCCCGATTCCAGGGAAACTCTATTCCGAAAAGGAAGAATTCCTGGAAACATTGACAGAAATCACTCCGTCGTCACGTTATGCTGTGGTCGTGAGACGCGCGGACGTAAGTCATTGAATCAGAATTGAAAATACTCCTTGGCATTGCGATAGCAAATGTCGCCGACCATCTTGTGGATGAACGGAAGTTCGGACGCCGGCAGCCTGCCGCTCTGGATATCGTCTCCCAGCATTGAACATAGGATGCGGCGGAAATATTCGTGCCGCGGGTAGGACAGGAAGCTGCGCGAGTCGGTGAGCATGCCGACGAACCGGCTGAGCAGGCCGAGCGAAGAGAGTGCGTTGAGTTGCTTGCGCATGCCGTCCTCTTGGTCGAGGAACCACCATGCCGCGCCGTATTGCATCTTTCCGGCCGTCTTTCCGTCATTGAAAGTATAGGCCATTGTAGCCATGACCTCCGTGTCTTTCGGGTTGAGGTTATAGAGGATTGTCTTGCCGAGGTTGTCCTCGTATGCGAGTTTGCTGAAGAATTTGTGCCCGGCTGCAGCAATCGGCTTGTCGTCGATGGCGTCGAATCCCGTGTCCGGACCGAGTCGTTCGAACATTTTGCGGTTATTGTTGCGGATAGGGCCGATGTGGAACTGCTGCGTCCAGCCGCTCTTGCAATCCATCGCTGCGAGGTCCAGGAGAATGGTGCTTTTGAATTTCGCAATCTCTTCGCAGTCAGGTATTTGCCCGTGCATGGCCTTTCTGAAAATCCTGTCGGCTTCTTCGCGTGTGCAGTCCTCGGCATAGAACGTGTCCATGCCATGGTCGGAAAGCCGGCACCCCATCTGCCCGAAGAAATCATGTCTTTTCTGCAATGCGTCCAGGGCATCCTGGTAACCGGAAATCATGATGCCGGTGATGCCGGACAGTTTGGCGACATACTTCCTGAAATTTTCAGGGTCATCTATACCGAGCATCTTGTCGGGCCTCCATGTAGGGAGCACATTCACTCCGAAAGGTTTTTCAGCTATCCGTTTGTGCCATTCGAGCGTGTCCGTAGGGTCGTCTGTCGTGCAGACCGTCTCCACATTGAACTTTTTCATCAATGACTGTGCACGAAAGTCATCTGACGCGAGCAATTCGTTGCACCTATTATATATATAATCGGCTGTTTCGGGCTTCAATATGTCATATATGCCGAAGACTCTGGCCAATTCGAGGTGGGTCCAATGATAGAGCGGATTCCTCATGGTATATGGTACCGTCTCTGCCCATTTTTCGAATTTTTCCCGGCTGCTTCTTCCGCCTGTGATGTAATCCTCGTCCACGCCGTTTCCTCTCAGCGCGCGCCATTTGTAATGGTCGCCGCCCAGCCATACTTCCGTAATGTCTGCAAATTTATGGTTCTCAGCCACTTGCTGTGGGATGAGGTGGCAATGGTAGTCTATGATGGGAAGATTTTCCGCACTTTCGTGATATAGCTCACGTGCGAATTTGTTTCCCAGGAGGAAGTCGGGGTTTATGAAGGTGCTCATTTTAAGTGCTTCGTTTATTGTCCATGCAAATATAATAAAAAATTCTCCGTGTGCGTGCACGGAATCAGATATTTTTTCTTACATTTGCCACATGAAAGAATATTTTCTTCAGCCGCGGCTGGGGAATTGGTCGTTTAATCATTGATTTACATTATAATAATGGCGAAGATTGTTACTTTCGGCGAGATTATGCTCAGGCTGGCGACTCCCGGACATCTCAGATTTTCTCAGACTCATGAATTCGAGGCGACTTTCGGGGGAGGCGAGGCAAATGTGGCGGTGTCTCTTTCGAATTACGGCGAGGATGCGCATTTCGTGACGGCGCTTCCTGACAATGACATTGCAAAGGCTTGTCTGGCCGAACTCCTCGGGCTTGGGGTGGACGTGAATCATTGTATCAAAAGCGGGGACCGCATGGGGATTTATTACTTGGAAACGGGTGCTGTCGCGAGGCCGAGCAAGGTGATTTATGACCGCGCACATTCCTCATTGTCAGAGATTAAGCCGGGGATGATCGACTGGGATGCCGTTTTCGATGGTGCCGACTGGTTTCATTGGACAGGTATTACGCCGGCGATCAGTCAGGGTGCTGCGGATGTGTGTCTGGAGGCGATACGCGCGGCTTCTGAACGCGGCATCAAGATTTCCTGCGACCTGAATTACCGGAAAAATCTCTGGAAATATGGCAAAACTGCATCCGAAGTCATGCCGGAACTGGTGGCCGGGTGTGATGTGATTATCGGCAATGAAGAAGACGCGGCGAAAGTATTCGGTATTGTCGCTGAAGGATTTAACGCTGATTCGGGAGCAATCGACGAGTCCAAATTCAAGTCCGTGGCTACATCATTGATGCTCAAATTTCCGAAAGCATCCAAGGTGGCGATAACCCTGCGTGGGTCGGTCAATGCGGACTTCAATACGTGGAGTGCGGTGCTGTTCGACGGCAAGACGTTATATTCTTCCCGCCATTATGATATTACGGATATCGTGGACAGGGTAGGAGGGGGAGACTCCTTCGCCGGCGGGCTGATTTACGGCCTGCTGAATTATCCCGGCAATGATGGCAAGGCGCTGGATTTCGCTGTGGCTGCATCTTGTTTAAAACACACAATATCAGGAGATTATAATCGCGTTACCGTGCAGGAGGTAGAGTCGTTGATGAACGGCAATGTCTCCGGAAGGGTGTCCAGATAATATATTTGATTATGGCTAGATTCAATAAGGCGAAGGTGGTTTCCACCGCACTTTCGACAGGACTTGTTCCGGTTTTTTACAATGCCGACCCTGAAATTTCCAAGGCCGTCCTCAAAGCGTGCTATGACGGCGGAATCCGTGTTTTCGAATTTACGAATAGAGGGGATTTTGCACATGAGGTATTTGCTGAATTGGTGAAATATGCAGCTGCGGAGCTCCCTGAAATGGTTGTCGGAGCAGGGTCCGTCATCGACGCCCCTACGGCGGCATTGTATATACAAGAGGGCGCGAACTTCATCGTGGGTCCTCTCTTCAATCCGGGAATTGCCGACATCTGCAATCGTCGTTGCCTGCCATATATCCCCGGATGCGGTTCCGTGACGGAAATCGGGAATGCCCAGGCGGCCGGCTGCGACATCTGCAAAGTTTTCCCCGGAGATGTGCTGGGAAATGCCTTCGTGAAAGGTGTCAAGGCCCCGATGCCATGGACGCAAATCCTTGTTACAGGCGGAGTCAAGCCTGAACTGGAGAATCTGAAGGGCTGGTTCGGCGCCGGCGCGTCATGCGTGGGGATGGGAAGCAATCTTTTCCCGAAAGATGTCGTGAAGTCAGGTGACTGGGCGAAAATCACGGAACTGTGCGCGTCTTCATTGAAGGCGATCGAAGAGGCGCGGAAATAAAGAAACGGACCACATAATTCAGACGTAAATATGACCAACAAAGATAAAATGACGAATTTCCGGTGGGTAATCTGCGCAATGCTGTTCTTTGCGACGACTGTCAATTACCTTGACCGCCAGGTGCTTTCGCTGACCTGGGACGAATTCATAAAACCGGAATTCCACTGGAATGAATCTCACTATGGGACAGTGACTTCCATATTCTCGATAATCTATGCCATCAGCATGGTCTTCGCCGGTAGGTTCGTGGACTGGCTTGGTACGAAGAAAGGCTATCTCTGGGCTATCGGAATATGGTCGCTCGGTGCGTGCATGCACGCCTTCTGCGGCATTGTAACAGAAGCAGTTGCGGGATTGGGCAGCGCTGCCGAACTTGTCCGGGCCACGGGTGATGCCGTAGTCTTGATCTCCACGGTGAGCATGTATTGCTTCCTGGTCGCGCGCAGCGTTCTGGCCATCGGCGAGTCCGGCAACTTTCCGGCCGCCATCAAGACGACCGCGGAATATTTCCCGAAGAAGGACCGTGCGTTCGCCACATCCATTTTCAATGCCGGGGCATCCATCGGCGCTCTCATTGCACCGCTCACGATTCCGCTTCTGGCGAAAGCTTATGGCTGGGAAATGGCGTTCATCATCATCGGCGTCCTGGGTTTCATTTGGATGGGCGTCTGGGTTTTCGTCTACGACAAGCCGGAAAAGTCCAAGTATGTCAATGCAGCTGAACTTGAGTACATCCGGCAGGACAAATTGATCGAAGCCCCGGCGGAGACTGCTGAGAAACCGAAGAAACTCGGCATTCTTAAAGCATTGAAATACAGGCAGACATGGGCAGTAATCGCTGGCCGGTTCATGGCTGACGGTGTGTGGTGGTTCTTCCTTTTCTGGACACCGTCCTATCTGAACACGCAGTTCGGCATCAAGACCACGGAACCGCTCGGCATGGCATTGATCTTTACATTGTATGCGATTACCATGCTCTCCATTATCGGAGGAAAACTACCTACGGTGTTCATTGACAAGGCGATGCGTCGTGGAAAAGGCTTCGACCCGTATTCTGCCAGAATGAAGGCGATGCTGATATTCGCATTGTTCCCGATATGCGTGCTGCTGGCTCAGCCTCTCGGAACTTTTTCTCCTTGGTTCGCGGTGGTGCTCATCGGAATCGGCTGTGCCGCCCATCAGTCCTGGTCGGCCAATGTCTATACGACGGTCGGCGACATGTTCCCGAACTCCGCAGTCGCTACGGTGACCGGCATCGGCGGAATGGCAGGCGGTATCAGTTCAATGATAATGCAGAAATTCGCAGGCGAATTGTTCGTCTGGTCAGATAAGGTAGGACTGCAATTCCTTGGTTTTGAGGGAAAACCGGCAGGCTATTTCATAATATTCTGCATCTGCGCATTCGCATACGTCATCGGCTGGCTGCTCATGAAAGCATTCGTGCCGAAGTATAGCGTGGTGACTCTGGAAGACTAGTAGAAATGATAGTTGTATCTGGACAAGAGGTCGATGGAACTGTAATTATCCTGTTTCTCCGGCCTCTTTCCCAGTATCAGATGGTCCGTGAGCGTAATGATTGACTTTTGTGCGTCGATGTCGGCATGCTGGCCGATAAGGTACTTCACATATCCGTCTTTCAGCGCGTCGATGTTTTTCTGCAATATGTCGAAACCGACGACGTTCCAGCCCTTCTTCCTGTGCTCCCGGAGATAATCCGCCACCAGGAAAATCCTGGAATTGAGGGTTACGATGTTCGGGCATCCGTCAATGTTCCTGAAGGCATCGTCCATGGCCTTGTTCGCCTCCATTGCATTGTTCGGATTTATCACTATGCTCTTGACTGTGGTTTCCGGGTAATGTGCTGAGAGATAGTCCAGAAAGCCATGCCTTCTTTCGGCTGACGGGTCGGACAGGCCGTTCACGTCACGCTCGATTCGTACAAGATATATCGTGTCGAGGCTCTTTTCGTCAGAATTGGTCATGAGCATGTCTGCGCAGAAAGCACCGCTGTCATATATGGGCTGTCCGTAATATGCCAGGTGACCATATATACCGTTTACGCTGGTATTCAATATGATATAAGGAATGTTGGCCTCTTCTATCTCTACCGCGATCGTGCGTGTCGCAGGGAGGAACATCGGGGCGATTATGATTCCGGAATATCCCGTCTTTATCACTTTCCGGCATTCGGCGAGGAAAGAATCAACGCTGTACTGGTCGTATGTGCACTCATCCACATTGACCGAAAACCTTCCGGCATATTCCCGTGCCTTTTCGATACCGACATGCGCAAGCTCCCAAAATTCTCCCTTTTTATATTTCGGAAGAATTACGGCAATGTCGTGGGACTTGTTTTTGGCAAGCATTGACGCATAAACATTGGTCTTGTAACCTAGTTCCTTTATGACTTTCAATACTTTAGCCCTGGTTTCTTCTGATACTTCACCTCTTTCGTGCAGTACACGGTCAATTGTGCCACGCGTCACGCCCGCAGCTTTGGCTACGTCGCTGATGGTAACAGTGGATTTGTTCATGTTTATCTGGCTATGTAGCGCGAAGTTATGAAAAATCGCACGTTTCCGCAAATTTTGAAAAATTTAGATAAAAATATCCGTGTCCGTGCACGGAAATAATAAAACATTGCTATCTTTGCGGTAAGAAAAATACATTGATATGATTAGAATGACAGAAAGCTGGAGATGGTATGGACCGGATGATCCAGTGAAATTGAGTTATATCAGACAGGCTGGCGTGACGGATATCGTTCATGCGCTGCACCATATTCCGAACGGGGAAGTGTGGCCGGTGGAGGAAATCCGTAAAAGGCAGGAACTTATAGCTGAAGCGGGGATGAAGTGGAGTGTCGTGGAGAGTGTTCCTGTTCATGAGCATATCAAGACGCGTGAAGGCGAATATCTCAGATACATAGAGAATTACAAGCAGAGCATCCGTAATCTGGCCGAATGCGGAATACATTGTATCACGTATAATCTCATGCCTGTAATCGACTGGACGAGGACGGACCTTCAGTACATGATGCCGGACGGCTCCCGTGCGCTCCGTTTCGAGAGGGCTGCGTTCATGGCGTTCGACCTGTTCATCCTCGGGCGTGAAAATGCCTCCAAAGAGTATACTCCAGAAGAGCGTGAAATCGCTAAAGCAAGATATGAGAAGATGGATGAAGCTGAAATACAGCTGATTACCAGAAACATGATAGCCGGACTTCCGGGAAGTGAGGAGAGTTTTACGCTGGACCAGTTCCGCGATGCGTTGAAGCGTTATGACGGCGTGACGGAAGACCAGTTGCGTGAAAATCTGATATTTTTCCTGAAGCAGATCTGCCCTGTGGCTGATGAATGCGGTTCTGTTATGGTCATTCATCCGGACGATCCGCCTTATCCGCTCCTCGGACTGCCGCGCGTGCTTTCTACTGCCGATGATTTCCGAAAGATCGTGGAAGCCGTCCCGAACAAATCGAACGGCCTCTGTCTCTGCACAGGCTCGTTCGGTGTCCGTGCGGACAATGATTGTGTGTCAATGATGTCTGAGTTCGGCGACCGCGTCGGGTTCGTGCATCTCAGGACCACCAAACGCGATGCCGCGGGGAATTTCTATGAGGCGAACCTGCTGGAGGGCGATGTGGACATGTACGGCATGATGAAGGCATTGCTCGAAGTGGAGCAGAGACGTGGCGTCAGCATCCCGGTCCGCCCTGACCATGGGCATCAGATGTGCGACGACCTGGGCAGAAAATCCAATCCTGGCTATTCATGCTACGGCAGGATGCGTAGCCTGGCTGAATTGCGTGGCCTCCAGGAAGGTATAATAAGAAGTATGAAATAAACATAAGAATATGGAAAAGAATCTTTTCGACGTGAAAGGCAAGGTCGTGGTGATGACCGGTGCCTGTGGCGTGTTGGGCAGCACTATAGTGAAATACTTTGCAGCCCAGGGATGTAAGGTGGTTCTGCTCGACCTTGAGAGGGCTGCCGCTATCGGCGAGACGCTGGTGAAAGAGATTGAAGCGGAAGGTGGCGATGCTGCTTTCTTCCCGACAAACGTGCTTGACAAGGCGGCATTGGAACTTAACTATCAGCAGATTATGGAGAAATATGGAAAAATCGACATTCTGCTGAATGCGGCCGGCGGCAATATGGCTTCCGCTACGGTTCCGCCGGACAAGACCATCTTCGACCTTGATGTGGAGGCCGTGAAGAAAGTCACGGAACTGAATCTTTTCGGAACAATCATCCCTACGATGGTTTTCGCGAAATCCATGGCAGAGTCAGGTAAAGGTTCCATCATCAATTTTGCTTCCGAGTCCGCTCTCCGTCCGCTCACGCGTGTGGCCGGTTACGGCGTGGCCAAGGCTGCGGTGGCGAACTGGACCAAATATCTCTGTGCGGAATTGGCGATGAAGTTCGGCGAAGGCATTCGTGTCAATGCGATTGCGCCGGGTTTCCTTCTGACGAACCAGAACCGCACCTTGCTGACCAATGAGGACGGTTCTCTTACACCTCGTTCGCATACGATTCTCGCCCATACTCCTATCGGTCGTTTCCTGGAGCCGGATGAATTGGTGGGAACCCTTCATTATCTGGCCTCCGATGCCTCCAAGGCCGTGACCGGTACGGTTTGCGTTGTCGACGGCGGCTTCGACGCGTTCTCGATATAGGACTCTTCCGATTTCTTTCGTACCTTCGCGGAAAATCATTGACAATGGAATTGGATTCAAGCGTAAACCTGTCGGTAGACAATGAATTGAACATGACATCCGTCCTTGGCCCCGAAGATTTTGCTGCCAAGGTCCTGTCTGTCATGCCGAAAGATGTGAAATCAGGAGATCTCGGCTGTGGCCGTATCCTCGCCGATTATTCCATCTTAATGCAGACCAGATATGTCCTATGCGACATTTACGAAGACGGAACGGAGACCTCGGAAGACGGAAAGACATCATATAAATACCGCATCGAAATCAAATCCGGCAAGAAAACCAGCCGGATTGGCGATGCGGTATATTGTTTCCTCTTTATAGTAATCTTCTGGTTCCTGAGCCGTTGGACCAAGCAGGGCTTCAACCCGTTGTTCCTCATCATCTCAGGGCTCGCCGTCCTCGCGGCCCTCTACCTGATATGGAACTCCACCCGCTCCAAATTCGGCCCGAAAGAATCAGCCGCCATAGCGGAAGTGCTCAAGGATTCTCTTTCCTGCACTCCGCGGTAATCTTTTCGAGTCTTCCGTATGCGGTTGCGGGTTGCTTCCACAGTGTTGCCAGCAGGATTGCCCCGATGACGCCCATTATTACGGAAAGCAGGAAAATCATGTCCCAGCCGCTTTTGTCAGCGATAACGCCGAATACCACACCTGAAACGATGGGCGCGAGATATCCGAACAATCCGTTGAGGCCGTTTGCGGTAGCCGCCGCGCGTTTGGTCGCCTGATTGGTGCAAGCGATGCCCAGCAACGCCTGCGGACCATAGATGAAGAATGCTGAAAGTATTATCAATGAAATAGTCAGGAAAGCGGAATCCTTCGGGCTAAGCCAGAAAGCCAGCATACTCAATGCCGCCAGGATGGTGCAGACCGCGCTGGTCCTATGTGCGCATCCCTTGAAAAACTTGTCCGTGGCCCATCCGGCAACCAACATCCCCAGTATTCCTCCGACGATTTCCATTGCCCCTACAACGCTGGCGGCCAGCGTGATGTCCAGCCCTTTGAACTGGGTCAATATGCTTGAACCCCAGTCCAATATGGTGAATCGGATTATGTATACGAAGAAGTTTGACAGCGCGATAATCCAGATAACCGGATTTTTGAAAACCAGTTCGCTGATGCATCTTTTGCTAATCGCCTTGCTCAGTTCCGGACTTTCGTGCTCCTCGTCAGCAGATGCCGTTTTATCCAGTTTTTCCACGGATGGCAAACCTACCTCCTCAGGAGTGTTTTTCAGACCGAAGAATATCAATGCGGCTCCGAAAACTGCAAGAATTGCCGGAATCCAGAAACACCATTGCCATGCGGAATTTGAGTAGTTGCCGAGGATGGCGCCTATGAGAAGAGCCAGCAATCCTGCGCCTATCGAGTGGGACGCGTTCCAGATTGACTGCTTTGTGGCAAGCTCCGAAGGCCTTATCCAGTAAGCCATCAGTGAAGAACAAGGAGGAAATCCCATACCTTGCAGCCACCCGTTTATCATCCAAAGAGAGCCCAGCAGATAAATGAATCCGATGGTTGCCTTGCCGCTGTCGTCCAGCACGGAAAACAATCCGTTGACCGAAGGAATGAATCCTATGGCGATGTTCACGAGGGCGGACAGGAACAGCCCGAGCGCCATGAGCAATTTCTTGTTTCCGATTCTGTCAGAGACGATGCCGTTCAGAAAACGTGAGATCCCGTAGATTACTCCATTGAGAGTCAAGAAGATGCCAAGACGGGTCTTGGATATGCCCAATTCCTCTTCCAGCGCCGGCATGGCTATGCTGAAGTTCTTTCTGACGAAATAGAAAAGTGCATACCCTACCATGAGGACAATCAGTGTCCTCCATTCCCATCTTCTATATAACTTGTCGGTTTTCATTATTCCGCATTATATCCGCAGTTCTGAATTGTGACTTTGTCGGAATTTGCACAAATCATGGTCGGCGCATAGTTGTCTGCTGAAATTACGGTGACTGTGCCTTCTCTATTGATGGTTCCGGCTACTTTGCAGTCTTTAATAGTGCACCAGTTGCTTGCCTGGCCCAGAATCATGCTGACATTTCCAGCCTTGGAGATGGAAACATAAGAATCTCCGGTGGTCTTGCAATTGCTGAACACAGTAGTCTGGGCGGTGCCGGAAGACGTGATTCCTCCTACGAAGCAAGCCTTTGTGGAACCCTCCTCAGCCTCGATGCGTCCGGCGAATGTGCAGTTCTCCACAAGCGCCTGCACGGATTTCTCCTGGAACGAAGTGATGCCCCCGACGTTGCGTTCCAGCGTTGCTGCATTCATCGAAATCGTGCCGGAGAATTTGCATCCGTCAATATGCGAATAAATGTTTATCCTACCGCAGACTCCGCCGCCTCTGACCTTTGCAACTCCTTTTATGTCAATGTTTCCTGACGATTCGCAGTTTTTCATTTCGAAACCATAGCCCTCGTCTCCGGCTTTCGTGATATTGCCTTGGATGTTCGAAATTATCCCGGCCACGTAATTCCAGTTTGCGGTATCGCCGGAAATCATTGTCAATGTCCCGGCATTCTTGCAGTCGGTCATCTTTATCTTGAACTCGTCTTTGCCGTATGCGCCGACCAGACCGCCTGCCATGTGGTAAGCATTGGCACTCTCGAACTTGATTTCGGCGTTGTTCGTGCAATTGGTCATGGTCAGACCTTGGGTAGCCTTGCCGACAAGGCCGGCCGGGATGATGCAGACTACCTTTCCTCCGGTCTGTTTGACGGAGACTGAAACGAAGTTGTTGCAGTTTTCGATTGTCGCACCATGAGCCTCACCTGCCAATGCGCCGATATGGGCCTCTACGTTAAATTCACCTTCGACTTTCAGAGTTCCTGCCAATGAAAGATTGCGTACTGTGCCGGAGACGACTTTGAACATGCCGACTTTTGCATCCGGCGTGGCACTGATTGACAGTGTTACGGTGTGTTTCTGCCCGTCAAGAACTGTTCCGGCCGGCAGATTCTCCATCGGGAAGCAGGACAACGCGGTCGCATCAATGTCGTCGTAAAGCTTGATCGTTCCGTCAGCGTCAGTCCATTTGGAAAGGTCAATGTTCTCCGGGTCGTCAGTTTTGAGTGCATTGGCAAAATCTGCCAGATCTGAAGCATTGTAAATGCCTGCCGGCGCGACAAAAGGCTCTTGTGTTACCACGACCTTCTCTTTCTTGCCGTCTGCGGAGATTATTACATATCCCGTGCGTGCGGTCGCTTCAGCGTTCTTGCCCGCCACAAGGTTCACGGTGACAGTTACTTCGCTGCCTCTCTCTCCTTTGGTTGACGGAGTAATCCAACTGTCTGCAACTAGTGTCCAGTCTTTGTTGGATTTGACTGTAAAGGTCTGGTTTCCTCCTTCAGGAGCGATGCTGAGTTCCATCGGATCTATTTCCATTTCCAGTGACGGCCCTTTTTCTGAGCAGGACACTGACAAGATTCCTAGCAGGAGCGCGCCTGCTGCTGATAAATATTTTCTCATGATTACTTGGTGTTATTCGTTGTTGAAATGACATTTTTCAGCCATGCCGGATAATTGGAACATACGAATTTGAACAATGTGTGATTCGTCTGATACCATTTTATGGCTTTGGTGGAGTATACGGCATTGCCGTCGCCAGCCTTTTTGTCTACATTGTAAATGCTTACATTGATGCCGGCATTCAGATAGTCATTGACATTGATGCTGCCGGAACCTCCGGCTTCTTCATATAGATCTTTGGCGGCGAGATTGACCCAATTGAATCCCATGCCGTTGATGTCGGCGGGAGCCTTGCCGGAGTTCATGGCTATAGGCAAGCCGCTCTGAATTGCATAAGTCCAAGCCGCTTTCATGACGCTGTTGTCGAATCCCGTGCACAAGAGAATGACGAAATTATCGGCTTTCTTGGCCTTTACGATTTCGCAAACCCTTTTTGCGCAAGCGATTACGGGCTCCGGATTGTTTGCGGGATAGCTGATTCTCTTGATGTCGATGACCAGTCTCGTAGGACTGTTTTTGCGCATTGCGGCGTCGAGAAGCTCATCCAGCGTCGGAATCTGTTCCCCGTTGCTCAGTTTGCCTGCGGCTCGGATTTTTGCCAATGTGGTCTTGTATGGAACGTTGCCGTTTATCTCGCAAGTTCCGCTGGCATGGGCGATTATTACTTCATTGTCCTTGGTGATGTATGCATCGCATTCTGCACCGTACACGCCTAGTGACATGGCGTATTTCAGCGCTTCCATAGAGTTGTCGGGCGCCCCGCATTCGCTGGCCCCGAACCTGTGCGCGACGATTCTGTTGTTACACTCGGCCGGTTTCATCAGTTCCCCGGTCTGTTTGTCCGGATTCGGGAACTTGCTCCAATCTGGCTGGGCCGGCCAGTTGTCTTTCTGGCATCCGGTCAAAAGTAGTGCTGCCAGAAATATGTTTATGTGTAGCTTGTTCATAATCAATATTATAGAGGGTTAATACCAGCCTTCTGTCTGTGTCAGATTGGAATTCTTGTTTCTTGCGTCCTTGTGGATTGGCCAGAGAAGAATATTCTTGCTGTTCCTTTTGGCTTTCAGGGTTGCGTTGTAGTCCCAGATGCTGTCCAGTCGTATCAATGCCCACCAGATTACGCCCTCGCACGGAAATTCGAGCATGTATTCTTTGCTCAATGCTTTCCTGACGGCATCTTTCGTGGCATCGGTGTAGAAATTCTCCTTGCCGTAAGCTCTCCCCGCAATGATGTTCAGGTAATTGAGGCTCTCGGAATAGGCCCCCTGGTAATATTTCAGTTCGGCTGCCATCATGATGGCTTGAGCGTAACGATAGTAAATCATGTCTGCGTCACGGACCATACTGCCGCTGCTGAGATCTCCTATGTATTTGTTCGGCCATGTGATGACACCGTCATTGACCAGCTCATTCTGGCCATATTTGCCTTCGCCGAGATTCGTGCCGACTCTTTTGTCTCCGTTTATATCCCTGCTTTTGCGGAGGTCGTCCAGGAAATTGTCACCATAGTCCAGCCACTGGGTGCTTCCGATAGGCACGGGATTGCATTGGAACTCTTTTTTTACGCCCGGTGTGGCGAAAGTGAAATAAACGGTATAGCCGCCGGTCAGTTTGAATGCCTGATCGTTGAGAAGCGCGAAAATAACTTCATTGCTGTTCTTGTTTCCTGTTCCGCGCCCGTCGAATATCTTGGAATAGTCCGCCAGTAGCCTGGAGTCGCCGCTCTTTACGCCGATGCTTTCCAATGCTTCGGAAGCCATTGACAGATAGCCTTCTCCCGCCTTTTCTACGGAATACATCCACAGCGCGTATTCCGCTTTCAGCATGTTGACGGCATCCTTTGTCGCCAGATATTTGTTGGCTCCGAGTGCGCCGCTGTTGTCTACGGCAGTCTGTATGTCTTTTTCAATGAGTGCGTATACGGCTGATTTCGGGGATCTTGACGGATAGGTTTCTTTCTGTGATACCGATTCGATGGGTTCAGTATTCAGCGGAACATCTCCCCAGATCCTGACAGCCCAGAAGTAACAATATGCGCGTGCGAAGGATGCTTGCCCTATTGCCCATGCACGGTCTTCATCTTTCATCGGGATGGCGGATGAAGGGGCATATTTCAATACTGCATTGGCTTGATCTATAGCATTGTACAGTTTCGACCACTTGCACGACGCTGTGGACGAGGTCATGTTGTTGTCGAGGATATCCTTCGCCATATAGACCTTGTTCAGGTGACTGTAACCCCACATGTATGGCCCTACGCGCAGTTCTCCCCAATGGAGCATGGATATGTCATCCTGGATGAAGTTCTCCCGGATGTCCGAATATATCGCATTGGCAGACGTCGTCACATGCACGCTCGTCTTCCACATGTTGCTGGCTGTGAGCTTGTTGTCCTGAACGATGTCCAGAGGATTGTCGCAGGATGAAAGCACGCCGCATATAATCATTATTGGGATAATCTTGTTCTTCATGTCAGAATACTAGTTTTAGACTGAAAATAATCTTCCTTGCGTTAGGCATGAGGTTTCCCGTGTCGGAAGTGCTGTTGTTGTTGGTGGACAGGGCCTGGTACATGTCAGACGAACCATCTGACCCGATGCCGCTCTCCGGACTGATGGCTCCGGTGACGCCTGTGAAGTAATGGAGCGTGTTGCCTGATACTCCGATGGTTACTTTCTGCATCTTAAGCGGCTTTATCCATTTCTGAGGAAGTTCGTAGAACAGGGATACGTCCCTGATGCACAAATAGTCGGCCTTTTCTGTCATGATGCTTGAGTTTCCCCTCCAGTTCCTGTTTCCCCAGTCGGAGTCATTCGGTGTATAGCGTGCATATCCAGACTTGTCTCCAGGGGTTTTCCAGCAGTCATAGACGATGTCGCCAAGCGAAGAGTTGCAGTCTCCCATGGTGTTCTTCAGCAGCTGCATCTTCTGTCCGTTGATGATGGAGTGACCGATGGCATAATCGAGATAGACATTGAAAGTCAATCCCTTCCATCTGATGGTGTTGTTCAATCCTCCGACGGAATGCGGAACTACACTGCCGAGATAGAACATGTCCTCGGAGTTGATTATTTCATTGCCCTTGCCGTCCACGGCTGATCCTTTACGGTTGCACCACTCATAGTCGCCTGCATCTTTCCGGCCTGTGATTCTTTTACCGTCGCTTACGCGGAAGCCCTTGGATTCTGCATCGTACAGAGCCTTGTCAGCCTCGTCAAGATTCTGGATGATATGGTCGACCTTGTAACCGTAAATCCTGCCAAGCGGTTCGCCGACAGCAGTGCCGCCGAAACGGTATCCGCTCTTGGATAGTTTGTAACCGCCTATCCTCCAACCTTTTTCGCCGGTGACGTGTCCGTCTTCGTCAATGATGTCGTACATATATTCATCAGGAAGCGAGAGTACCCTGTTCTTGGTGAATGCGTAGGTGAAGTCGGTGCTCCAGGAGAAATTTTTCGTGCTTATGTTTTCGGAATGCAATTCCATCTCGAATCCGTAGAACCGTGCGCTTCCGACATTGGCCTTGACACTGCTGTATGGACTGGTGTCCGGAAGCGTTATGCTGAACAACATGTCGGAAGTCACCTTGTTATAGTAGTCGAAGATGAAACGTACCCTGTCCTTCAGAAAAGAGAGATCCATTCCCGCATCCAGTTGTGTGGTGGTTTCCCATTTCATGGATGTGTTCTGCATTTTGGATGGAATCATTGTCGGCAGGCTGCCATAGCTGGATGTCTCAAATGCTCCATAGGTGTCGTAAAGGCCGATTCCGTTGTTGCCTGTCTGTCCGTATGACAGCCTGAGTTTGAATGTGTTGGCTGTTCTTTTTGCATTGCTCCAGAAAGGTTCTTCGGAAACGAGCCATGCCACGGACGCTGCCGGGAAATATCCCCATCTGTTGCCTTTTGCGAATTTCGACGAGCCGTCTGCTCTGATTGAGCCTGAGACAATGTATCTGTTCCGGAAGTCGTAACCGATTCTTGCGAATCCGGAAATCATTGCCTGTTTTTCATCATTGCCGGAAGCTTCGAAGTTCGTGCCTGATTGAAGTACGGGGACATCGTCTGATGCGGACCCTGATGATTTCGCTTTCACGACGGAGTAATTCTGTATCATGTATTCATATCCGGCCGTTGCGCTGAGATGGTGCGCGTCCCTGAATGTCTTGTTGAATGACAAATGCGCCGTGAATGTGTCTACGGATTTGTTTGTCCTTGTCTGCGTCATAGGTCTGGTTGACGAAACCGTGTTTATTACTCCATCCCTTTCGCCGTATGTGTAGTAGCTTCCGATATAACTCTGCTCATAGCGGTTGTATAAGGCGTTGAGGGCCAATCCGTCTATTATGGTCCATTTCAGGTTGAACGCTCCGGAATGCCTTGACGTGGAATTTTGTCTGCTGTAGAAACGTTCGTACCAAGCCGGGCTGTGGGCGTTTTTGTTGGTGGACACCAGCTGGTTCCATTCTCCGTCAAGGTTTTTCTCCATGGCTGTCGGCGCTGCGATGAGTCCGCGACCGATGCATTGATAATAATTGTCTACCGGAATGTGTTTTTTCTGTCTGGACATGTCAAATGCCGCACCGGCCTCAAGTTTGTCGGTGATTTTGAAACTGGTATTGCCGTGCATCGTGAAGACATTGTAGTCACTCATGGCGATGATGCCGTCATCTCCCATGTAACTTGCAGATGCTGAGTATTTTACCCTGTCTGATGAACCGTTTACACCGATATATTCCTTGTGCCAGAGAGCTGTGGAAAACCATTTTCCCTGCCAGTCATTGTCCTGGAAAATGATGACTTTGGTAGGGTCGACAGGGTCTGCCATCCAGGAATATCCGTCAGGCACGGTGCCGCCCCAGTCCAGGTATCTGGTTGAATAGATGGATTTGCTGCTGGTGTTGCCGGTGCCATATGCGTTCGGCCCTGAAAGCAGAAGTTCGGCAGGATGTTCCTTGTCATTGGCAAGGGCCTCTGAAATCGCCGGCCTGATGAAGTTCAAGTAGTCCCTGGAATTCAATATGTTCCATGATGTAGAGGGACTCTGGAATCCGACCTGCGTGTCCACTGTCAGCTGTATGCCTTTGGCGGCGGATCCTTTCTTCGTGGTTACCAGAATTACGCCATTCGATGCCCTGGCTCCATAAATACCGGCAGAAGCTGCGTCTTTAAGGACTTCTATTGACTCGATGTCATTGGTGTTTATTCCGCTCATGTCTTCGCGGATTGCGCCGTCCACGATGTAGATCGGGTCGTTGGACATTGAAATGGATGACCCTCCGCGAATCATGAAACGCGGTGCTTCGCCCGAGAGCGCGTTGCTGGTGGAGACGCGCAATCCGGGAATCTTGCCTTTCAGGGCGTCACCTACGGTAGATGCCGGGATGTCGACAAGTTTGCCTCCTTCGAGTTTCGAGATTGATGAGGCCAGTGTCTTTCTGGATTGAGTACCATAACCGACGACGAGTATCTCGTCGAGCAGCTGCGTATCATCGTCCAGTGCGATTTCGATATGCGAGAAGTTCTTGATTGTCAATTCCTTTTCGCTATATCCGAGAGAGGATACCACTATGCGAGAGTCTAGCGGTATGCTGATGGCGAATGTGCCGTCTTCTGCTGTGATGGTTCCTTTTCCGGAATCCTTGTTCATCACTGCAGCACCGGGTATAGGATTCCCTGTGTTGTCGCGGACAATGCCTGACAATGTTCCGGTCTTTTGTGCGAAGAGACCGGATGTGCCCATTATCAGGAATATTAATGACGCGACAGCTAGCTTGTATGATTTACCCATAGTGTGGAGTGTTTATCTTTCGCTGAATACTGAAATGCCGTCCACGTATGCTTTTATCTTTTCCGGATGGTCGGAGGATACGTAGTCCACCCCGTGGCGTACAGCCCAGTCTACCACTTCGTAATCGTTTACAATCCAGAGAGTTACTTCCATGCCCAAGTCATGGGCTCTCTTAATGTAGTCGGGATGGTTCATGAGCCCGTTCATGTCGTATGAGATGGCGTTGTACCCCTTTTCGCGGCAGTATTCCGGACTTTTCACGAATACTCCGCTATCCAGAAACAGGACCTTGGCTTTGGGGTCGAGGCGGTGTATTTCCTGTATCATCCAGTCGCTGAAGGTGGTATATTCCACCTGTTCTTGCATGCCCATTTCTTTTACCGTCGCCACGACTTGTTCTACAGCTGCCGTTTCGCGTTCGCGCGAAGACTGTTTCTTGATCTCACAGATGAGTTTGGTCTCAGGGTGTTCCTTTCCGGCCTTCAGATATTCCTTCAGGGTCGGCATCCTTGAACCGCCCGGCAGTATGACTTCACGAGCTTCTTTCCATGTTATATGCTGGATGTTCTTGTCTATACCGGGGACATTGGGCCCGTGGAAGACGATGATCTTGTTGTCGGATGTGAGCTGGACGTCGAACTCGGCGGCATATATTCCGAGAGATTGGCAATACTTCAGCGCCTGGATTGTGTTTTCGTAGTATTCAGTAACGGGGGATTCAGGAGTGTTGAAGCGTACTCCTCTGTGGCCCACGACTTTAATCTGGGCATTGGTAATGATGATGCCCAGAATCATTGCGATAGCTGATGTCAGTATTCTTTTCATTTTATATGTTTTCGAAGGTGAAACTTTCCCAAGGTAATCTGGCGTCTTTTCCGTGGTCGAGGACGTCTGCTACATGGCAGAGCATCGGGAATTTCCGGAGGTCCACTTCGCCTTTGTCCGCGCGGACCGAAATTGCAGAGAATACGCGTCTTGCTACGACCAGGCTTTCCAATGTTACGCCGGCCAGAATGTTCATGGCTTCTTCATATGTCTTGCCTTCTCCCAGCAGGATGCCGATTTTCCTTGTCCGGCCTCCATATACCGTTACGTACAGATCGCCGATGCCGATGTTTTCGCAGTCTCGGCTGGCCCCCTGCAGTTCAAGCAGATAGCGCATTTCCTTGACAGCCTGATAGAAAGCGCCAGCCTGGCTGTTGTAATGGAGTCCGTCGTGCATGGTCCGGTTTACTAGTCCGATGGTCATTGCCACTGCCAGCGCATAACCGTTTTTGAGAGCTACGGCGCTTTCCAATCCTTCCACGTCGTCGGTAAGAGAGATGTGGTAGTAGTCCGTGGACATGGTTGCTTTCATCATTTTCAGGACCTCCGGCTGTTTCCCGCAGAATGCTACCTCGGTCTGGTCGTGTGCCACGAGTTCGTAACTTGTGCAGGGACCGCCGATTGCGCATATTGTCCTTTCAATACCCTTGGCGGCAAGGCTGCGCTGCCAGTATTCCGGATAGGATATGAGGGAGCCGTCTTCCAGATTGACAAGTCCCTTGGTTACAGAGAGAACCGGTATTGACGGCTCGAGGTTTATGAGAACTTCATTGAGAAACCAGTCTACACCGAACGAGCTCACGCCTCCGATTATGAAGTCGCAGCCCTTCACGGCCTCTTTCCAATTGTCAAATTGAAAATATTCAATGCCTTCGGGAAATGCTTTTTCGAATTTCGGGTGTTTGCCTTCGGCTTTGCATGCTTCGATGATTTCCCGGTCCAGAGGTGTGCCGACCAGGCGGACAGAATTACCGTTTTCTCTTGCGGGAAAAGCTAGAGCGGAGCCCATCATTCCAGCTCCGATGATTGTGATTGTCTTTGCCATTGTATTATTAGCTGTTTTGTTCGTCGTGTTATCTTATTTGGTTCATGGCAAAAGTAAAAAGTTTTCATAATATAAAAAATAGTTAGAATTAAATTTTCATTTATAAAAAATAATTTTCATATTTGTTTCATAATAAAAAATATATCATGAATAAGGTTGAGGAAAGACAGAAGAAAATCAAGGATGTTTTGGGCATCGTGGAATCCATAAGTACGGAAACCCTTGCTGAACGCATGAATGTGACAGGCGCGACGATTCGGAAGGACTTGCGGGACATGGAAAGCCGACATGAAATTATCCGGAACAGAGGCCAGGTGTCGCTGGCGCGGAAGCTCATTGTTGACCGCGATATCATGGAGAAAATTTTCATCAATGCTGATAAAAAAAATATTATCGGAGCTGCAGCCGCGGAGCTGATTACTCCCGGAGATTCCATCATTGTCACTTCCGGGTCTACAATTGATGCGTTTGTGCGTCATTTGGAGGCGAAAGGAAGTCTGAATGTGGTGACGCCGTCTGTCAGTGTCGCCATGACAATGACTTATAAGGACGGTGTCTCTGTAGTGATTTTAGGGGGAAGCGTAATCCGCAATTCCATGTCTACTCGTGATAGCTATTGTCTTGAAGGACTGCGAAATATAAATTGCAGTAAACTTTTTTTCAGTTGTGACGGTCTGGATTTCGCGACAGGTGTCATCACGGCATTCCTGGACGAGGCCCGTCTTACCCAAGCGATGACGGAGCATGCGAAGAGCATAGTTCTTCTGGCAGATTCCAGCAAATTCGGCAAGACAGGATTCGGAAAAATTTGTGAGCTGCGTGACATCGACATCTTGGTGACCGACGAGGGGCTTCCGGATTCCGTCCGTACGAAACTTGAGGAACTCGGGGTTCATGTCATCATTGCCCGTGAGCGGGCATTTCTGTCGGGAACTTACTGCCACATGCAGGCTCCATCCCAGTAGTCCTTGAACTCTATGGTCTTGACGGTCTTCTTCGAGGTGAATACATGTTTTCTTACAGGGGTATACCATTCGGCTTTCACATATACTGTTTTGCCGGTATATCTGTCCACGATAGGGAGGAATTCCCACATGCCGCCGATGCGCGGACCTGTAACCCACACTCTTTCACCCGGTGCGTAAGTCTGGAATGTCGAATAGCCTTCGGACGGGCCTGTGTAAACGCTACCTTTAAAGTCGCGTCCTTCTCCTTCTCCCCATGCTCTCACCTGATACCAGCCTAGCTGATGTGCATGTGTGCATTTTTCCGCTACGTCGATAGCCTGCTCGATGGAGCAGATTTCCTTAGGGCAGATGGTCGTGGCTGTCTTGCCTTTAATCAGTCCCAGTGCCTCCATGAAACTCATTGCCTCTTCTGCTGCAGGGCTGATGTCTTTCTTGTCAATGTATTTGTCCAGTCCATTGTCGAATTCAGTGTAGGCGTAGATGCCCTGGTTTTCGATGTAACGCAATGACTTGTAGAGGATTGCTGCCACATCCTGACGGGTGGCATTGGAATTGACGGATACAGATGCTGACGGGATGCAGTCGATTCCGAGGACGGCGCATTTCGCCGCGAACTTGTCGCCGGTCTGTTTCTTGCCGAGTTTGATTTCGTGTCCGATGAGTTCCTCTGCCAGACGGATTGCGAGCGATCTTACCTGAAGCAATGTCGCCTGTGCGGTGTAGTCGTTTCCGAGAATCATGTCGTCCAGGAGATTGTCGCACAATGCGAAGTTTACGGAACTCTGGAAAGCAGTGCTCATCTTGGCGTCTGACTTGTATGGAAGGATGAACGTTCCCGGTTGCGTTGTAGTGGTAAGTCTTGCCTCTGTTTCGAAACCTTCTGCCTGCTCAGCCATGGCCTTCCTGAAGTCTTCATAGTTCATTTCAGTTCCGGTCGCTTTCCATGCAACTTTTGTAAAGTGCTTCTGTTCATATCCTTCTGACATGCCGCACCAGATGCAGCTGTACCACCATACGTGCTGTCCGGCGGAGTTTTTGCCTATATATGCCTGGTCATTGGCCAGAGGCTGTCCGAATATGTGCAGCGGATAATCAAAGCCCGAATATTTTATCTCGAAAGTATGGGCAGGGTTATGCTCGCATTTTCCGCAGTATTTGCATGAATAATAGTACGACGTGAAATTCTTGCATGAATAATCCTTGTAAATGTTGTCAGGGGAAGCTGCTTTTTCCGTGAATACATGATGCGTGCAGAAAGGTTTTGCGGCATCGGCTCCGGCTTTTTGGGCGGAAAAGACGTCACCCTGATATGTCTTTATCGTGAACAATATAGGGTATGACCAAGTTTTCCAGGAAACCATTTTCATTACATTGTCGGCTTCTGATTCCGGAATGAATATCGTTGCCCTTTTATTCTGGCACATGTAGCTGTTATACGGATGGTAGATACTTGTTGAAAAATCCCTGTCACCCTGATAGATATTACAGATGGTCCTGATGAACTTCTGGACGTCCACTTTCTGGCTCAGCCATACTTCTCGGATGTTGTAAGTTCCTTGTATGGAGTTGTTTACATCACCTGCTGCGCAATCTTGGATGAAATCATTGTCAGTATCTACTATAATCTTTGTCACGCGCATGGTCTTCTGTCCCTTGAATTCTCCTTCTATGTTGGCATAGAATCGCGGGGCATACGAATCGTTGATGACAATCAGCGGCCAAGGATTGATGTCAGGGCTGAGAGCATTGGCCTCGTCGATGGAGTAGGCCTTGCGCGACCTGCGGTAAGAGTCTTTGTTCAGTTCATAATCTGATTTCATGTTCAGCGCGGCTTCTCTGTCCGATCCGGCCCCGCCTTCTCCTACGAAAACCCTCGTCTCTATATCTATGAAATATGGGGCGCTGGGCTTCACTTTCGCCTCTTTTCCATTTACGGTAATCTTAATCCTGCTGCCGTCGATACCATAGTCATTATTCTTGAAATAATAATCTGTCTGGTATTTTCCGCTCGGATTTATCATCACCTTGAATACTGCTTTATACTCGAATCCGCTCTTGAACAGCATCTCGCCGCTGTCTTTCTCCACGAAATCGCCGATATAATCCGCTTCCATAAGCTGGATATCTCCGGTAGGGGCAAGGTCGCCATATTCGGTAGTCGCCGAAGTCGGCTGCACCTCACGCGCGTCCCAAAGGTCCGTTCCCGGTTTCGGGACAGGAATGACCAGGTCAATGCTTTTGATTTTCGGTTTGTCCTGTGCTGATGCTGTCAGCGGCAGTAAAATGGCCACCATTGACAACATTGTCATAATCACATATTTAGCTGTATTTTTCATGGTCATGAGGATTCGTTTTTATTCGGCATCTACGAATTCAAGTCCTGCAGGATAGACATACTGGTTGTTCTCCCATTTGACCTGCATGTAAGGACAGGTCATCATGTCCGGGTAAATTTCCATAAGGAAGTCATCCTTCAGTTTGGAATTCAATTTCAAGTTCTTGAGGCTCTTGCAATTGTCGAATGTGAATTCTCCGATTTCCAATACGTGGGAAAGGTCGAGGGAAACCACACCGCTGTCGGAAAATACGTGACTGCCGACTTTGGTTACACTGGCAGGAATGTTTATGGTAGTGAGTTTGGTGCAGTTCTCGTATTTACAACCGATTATTACTCAATATTTTATAGATAATAAGTCAGAAATATGGTTGTTATTTTTAATTGCACATTCTAAAAGGTGAAGATTTAACGCTTTTATTGATTATTAACTCAAAAAGGACATCAACTTGGGTCGTTTCTTCTCTTTTCCTTGCTATTCGTTTCCGATATTCCACTTTTGTTTTGGTCTATCTCATATGTACTGCAAAGGTATTGATTTTTGTTTGATATTGCTCCTTGCTTGCTCCTTGTCGTAGATTAATTTTCACACAGGAATTTTTGTTCTCTTTCTATAGGGGCTTGAAACAATCCATTTATTGGAAACAATTAAAGACGGAGCTGGTTTGCCCCAGTGCTTTTTAAGAAACAGGGCAATTATTTTATCTCCACAAAGGCTCTTGTTCCCAATTATGAGGAAAGCCTAATAAACGAGTTCTTACTGATGGGTATTTCGATAAAAGCTGCTTGAAATCTGCAACAAAAGTGTTGCCCATAGAAATGGAGTTAAGCCAATACACCACATAGCAGAGTTGCGGATAAAGTGTTTGTTCACGGAACGAGAAATCCGTAATCCATGTGTTTGGCATACGCATAGGCATCATTGGCTTGACAGGAAAGACCCGATTTGACAGTCTTGAATGATGGGCGCAGCAATTACGAAGTACGGGTCTGGGTACGGATTAAAAGGCTAAGTGATTATTTCCAGTCATTTAGCCTTTTTAATTATCTAATTTTTCCCCACATTTTCCCCACAGCTGTCTATTTATATATTTTAGAAACATATTTTTCCGTAAAGTTATGTACCTTTGTCGGCAAATAAAGATATTCTCGTCAAACAAATATAAATAATATAAACATGGAAAAAAACAGAAAAAAACAAATCGTAGTTTTGAGTATAGCTTTAGTTTGCATTTTCATCTTGGTATTTTCATTGTTCCATAAATCAGCGACAAAAGATAGCGCAAATCCTCCTTTAACAAATGTTTTGACTGATAGCATTTCTCAAATTGTCTCAGCTTGTCCTGGCGAAATTGGTGTGGCGGTTATTGTTAATAACAGAGATACGGTTAAGGTCAATAATAAGAGTGTTTATCCTATGATGAGTGTGTTTAAGGTTCATCAGGCATTAGCTCTTTGTAATGACTTTGACAATAAAGGAATTTCACTTGATACCTTAGTAAATATAAATAGGGATAAACTTGACCCAAAGACTTGGAGTCCTATGCTGAAAGATTATTCAGGGCCAGTCATATCATTGACAGTGAGAGATTTGCTGCGTTATACTCTTACTCAGAGTGACAACAATGCAAGCAACCTTATGTTTAAGGATATGGTTAATGTCGCTCAAACAGATAGTTTTATAGCCACACTCATTCCTCGTTCAAGTTTTCAGATAGCTTATACGGAAGAGGAAATGTCGGCTGACCATAACAAGGCTTACTCTAACTATACATCTCCTCTTGGTGCTGCAATGTTGATGAATCGTTTGTTTACTGAAGGTCTTATCGATGATGAGAAACAAAGTTTCATTAAGAATACGTTAAAAGAATGCAAAACAGGTGTAGATAGGATAGCAGCTCCACTTCTTGATAAAGAAGGGGTTGTTATAGCGCATAAGACAGGTTCAGGTTATGTTAATGAAAATGGTGTTCTTGCAGCTCACAATGATGTTGCCTATATATGTCTGCCTAATAATATCAGTTATACCTTAGCGGTATTTGTTAAGGATTTCAAGGGAAATGAATCACAAGCGTCACAATATGTTGCGCATATATCAGCTGTAGTATATTCTTTATTAATGCAAACTTCAGTAAAATCTTAAACTGCACTTGCTTTGATAATTAATGATAAACAATCTAAAAGCACTCTAATCGTTATCGGAGTGCTTTTAGATTACTAATCAAATTGCTTCTATTATAATTTGAATCCTCTACTTTTTCTTTCTTCCTGTTGCGGCACTCTTGCTCCATATCTAAGCCTGTGCCATTGCTCCCTGAACCAGTCGGCAATCGGCTTCCTGTTTATTGTCAGGTTCAGCCTGCTTTCATCGTCAGGGTCATTTTCCACCCTTAAAATATCATCCTTTATATCAAAGTTCCGCCTGTGTTGCTCGGAATAGATTTTACCGCTACATTTCAGGGCTTCTTTTTTGACTATAAGACTTTCAGTCATTTCTTTAGAGAATCCCAGCATGGCACAAAACTTTTCCATGCGCAGCATTTCCCTGAACATCGGAAACCACCTGAAAGCCTTGTCTATGATTCTGGCGAGCCGTGACAGTTCTTTTTCTTTCATGTCAAGTTCCTGCCTGTGCATTTCTCTGAGATTGTGGATTTGCGTATCATGCTGTTTCTGCATCTGCTGTACTTGGCTCTGCAATTTTTCAATATTGGTGTTCCGTTTTGAAACCTCGTCTTGCAGTTTTTCGTTGGCACGTTCCAGTTCTTTCAGTTTTCCACTCCCGAAAAGAGAAGCAACTCCACTAGTTATGGCTGTCGCTGCCGTGGTGGCTGTCTTCTTTAACTTGTCAGTGCGTATTTCTGATTTCACCTGTTTCAGTTCCTGCTCGGCAAGATTTATCTGTTCTTCTTTGTGCCGTTTGGCTGCATCCATGCGTTGCAGTTCAGCTTTCTGCTTCTCAATGATAAAGTCGTTCCGTTCCAGATGCTCCTTACCAGTGACAGCCTTTGACTGCCCGCGTTCCATCAGCAGGATGTCGGATGCAAGGGTCTGCATCTGCATCATGTCATCGTCATTGAGCTTTCGGCTCTTTCCTGTTTCGTGGTTCATCCAGTCGAAAACGATATGGGCATGATAGTTCGGCTTGAACCATCTGTCCCCGACTTTGAAGCTTTCCCTGTCTTCCGCTTCCGGCTGACCGTTCAGCCAATGCCCTTCATCCTTGTGCAGGAAGATTTGCAGCGGTGTGATTCCCCAGCGTCTTTGACACTCCTCACCGAATTTACGCACGTCTGCCAGTGTGGTGTCCGACCTGACAAGCAGCACTCCTTCACGTATGGGGGAGCATCCCGCAATCTTGACTATTTTACCGTTCTTGCCTTTGCGTTCACGCTCCTTTTCCTGCATGGCACGTCCGGTCTTTTCCTTTACCATCTGTCTGATATTGTCATAATGCATCCGCAAATCCGGACTGCCGAAGTCGGGATTTATCCACTGCTCATTATCGGTGGAGAGTTCTGGAACCACATAGGTTCTGGACTCTCCGATGTGGCGCATGTATTCGGCAGTCCTCCTGTTGTGAGCCTCACTCGATGCGATATTGCAGGGCTTGATATGTATGCTTGATTTTGTTGCCATAGATACTTGTTTTTTGGGTTTGTACTTTATTGTTTGCTTTTCCGCTGTCCGTAAACGCATGGGGTTCTTAGGGGTGCAACCCATAAGCGGAGATTGCAAAGAGAGGGTCACTCTTTGCTCTGGGTTCTCAGGGGAGAAACGCCCTGAGTGGGTCATTAGGGTAAAACCCTAATCCCCTCGGGAGAGCCCACAACTACGTAAGCGGAGCGTGTAGTTATAGTGGGCTATATCAATGGCAAGCCATTGTCTGCAAACTCCAGCCTACGGCTTCCGCTCTCCTCCGTCAGGGAGGTTTTTCATCATCGTTGCCGATTGGAGATGCACCGACCAGCACAAGGTCTAAATCGTCTATCAGTTTTTGCAGGACGGGATTCTTCTCTATCATCCGCTGGAGGATTCTCTCAGCCTCGACCAAGTGGTTGGCTGTACTCATCACCTTGCCCTCCCGTATCTGAAAGATAATCCAATCGGCTATGTCGATATGGGCTTCTTTTTGTTTCGGGGTGGCATTCCTTTCGATGATGTCCGAAACCACCACCTTACAAAAGTACATGCTCTCGGCTCGCTGTTTCCACTCGGCATAAGCATCGGCATCGGGAAAGAGAAGCACGGTTCGCCCTGACAGTACACGGAGTTTCTCTTCTCTCATCTGACTCTTACCACCCGTAGCCAGCCATACATAATCGGGGAAGATAGCAGAACCGATAACGGCACTCTTCTCGGATTCCACCAAGACCACCACCTTGTCGGGATGCGTTTTCAACAAGTGTTCCCCGAAAAGGCATTGGGATAGTTGCCAATCCTCTGCCAACACACGCTGCTTTTTCAATATGCTGTGTATCCAGTTCACTGCCGATGTCTGTCCTCCCTTGATACGGTGTCCGTCTTCGGGATTGTACTGCATCACCTTTCCCGTGCGTACCTTGCCCGTCCTGTCTATCTGCCAAAAGATAACAGAGCCGTCACGGGTAGCCCCCAAACGGTATTCCTCCAACAACCGCTTCAACACCTCTTTCGCCTTGTCGCCATAGTAGGAAGTAAGGAGTGTGAAGAGGAAACGGAAGAAATTGCTACGCTCGCTTTGCGACTTCTCCACATAGTGAGGGGGAATATAGCCGATGGCTGTCGGCTTACTTTGCTGCTTCACTTTCTTCTGCTCTGCTCTTTGCCTGTCAAAAGAGAAATCATTGGTAGTTCTGTGTTCAGGATGCTCTTGAAAATACTCTTTCGGAGTGTAGTGATACCCACAACCGCTTTCGTGGTTACATCTGCCGACCGATGGATGCAACGGCACATTATTTTCGTCCACGTAATAGACGAAAGAATGCCTGTCTCCGCATTTGGGGCAGGTATGCCGTGTTGCCGTTCCTTTATACTTCTGTAATGAATAATTGCCCATAGCTTAGTCCGTTTTTGATGGTTGATTGTCGGCTGTCCCATCCTGTCCCATTGTCCCACACTCTAAGGGTTGGGACAGTGGGACACTTGGGACACCTGCGTTTTTACTCTCTTTGCTGCGCTGGATGATACGGTTTACGGTGGACTTGCCACAATTCACCTGTGAGGCTATCTCCCTGACGGACTTGCCCGATTGGGAGAGTTGCAGAATTTGGCAATCCCTTTGGCTTGATTCATTGTCGCCCAATTTTTTCAAGTGTTCCTTTTCCGTGGAATAGCCCCTGAACACGAACTGCAAGAAAGCATCCACCTTGTCAATCTCGTAAACGATTACATTATCCGCATCATGAGAGAACGTGCCATAGCGCACTTTAAGCTGCTTCACATAGCGAAGCCCTCCGTCTTGGGCACTTTTTCCAATGGTGAACACGCTGTCAAAGAAATTGTAGAGCCGTTTGCTTCCGGCAAGGTCGTTGGATGTGATGGGACAATCCAAAGAGCGTTTGGGCGTATGTGCTAGGACAAGGATAGAGAGCGCATATCTCTTTTTGAGATTGTTCAGCTGAATCATCAGCCGTCCTGCGGCATCGCCTTTCTCCATGGCGCAACACAGGTAGGTAAGATTGTCAATGATGAAAATCTTGCAGTCGGTCTGCACAGCCATCTGTTCAATGCCGCCTATGATAGCTTCCTCAAAGTTGGCATCCAAAAGCTGGTTGCAGTCAATAGACACCCGATAGAGTTTGTCGGGAAAGGTGTAGAGCTCTCCATGCTCGTTGGTATAGCGGAGCTGGAACTGCTTTTCGGACAGTTCAAAGTCCAGATACAGCACATTGTCGGTTCGGGCGATGCGGTCGGCTATCTGCACGGCAAGGATGGACTTGCCCACGTTGGAATCGGCAAACAAGCAGGAGAGTTCCCCCTCGTACCAAAAGCTGTCCCACAGCGCACGGGGCGTAGGCAATAACGATGCTTCAAGAATGGTTTGGTTTGCCGTCTTGATATTCATCATGCCTACACTGTCGGGCATACCGTTATGCGCTTGGGATGCTTTTGTGAGGTCGCCACGTATCAGGTTGATATAGTTCTTATCCTCTTCCATATCATTCACCAGTTACGTGGGTTGGGCTTGCGACGGTGGGAAGAGGATAAGGACTTGTTCAGTTCCTCGTCTGACAACGGTATGGGATTCTTTCGGGCGGTTTCCAGCCACTTGTCCAGTTCGTCACGGTAAAGGCAATAGCGTTTGCCGGGCTTGGTGGCAGGGATTGTCCCTTCTGACAGTTTCATGTAGAGCGTACCCTTAGGGATACCTAAATACTCTGCTGCCTCGTCCACAGACATGGGCACGTGGGTGTCCACCGTTTTGGCATTGTTCACACTGCGCTGCTCGGCGAGCAGGCTTTTCAGGCTCATCACTTCGTCTCGAAGCTGAGCGACAACCTCGGGGAGGTCGTTGAAGGTAAGAATTGATTTTTCCATTCGCGTACTCGTCTCTTTTGTAAGACTTGGCGCAAAGGACTGAAATGATATATCCGTGAATATCTCCACGACACGTCATTGCAAAATAATTCCCGAATAATTAAGCCCAGCCATAAATGACGGGTAAAATTACTCGGGAAACGATGTAAAACAGGCGGTTATGAGTTACCGGATGGTTGTCGTTGGTGTCGTGATTATCCTAATTCCGCACATAATCCTCGGGATAGTGGAAATCAAGTTTGCCGTTTTCGGGTTCATCAATGGGAATTTCCGTCTTTAACGGCTCTACCTTGAAATTCTTGATGGTTGATAAGTCTGTATCAGCAAACGATTTCGGGAAAAGGGCTTTGATGAACTTGGCACGGTTATCCCCATTGTAGTATCTCTTGTACAGGAAACGCTCAGAGATATTCCATACGAAGTGACGGAGTGGAATGTTGTTGATGTCTTTGGTAAACGGTCTTTGTATGGGCTTCGGGGTATAAGTGTTAAGATTCATCCATTTGTCCACCTCAGTACAGATGTGGTTCACGGTTTCTTGGTCGGCAATGCGAGGCAGGTAATAATGGCAATACTCCATGACCATGCGGATGCGCTCTTCCTTTTCCCGTTGCTCTCTGCTTGCGTAATTGGCACGGTTCTTTTCGTGAAGATCCGGGGCGATAGTAAGCTCTATCGGTTGTGTTTGGATAAGTGTCTCTTCTTTTGTCGGGGATGATTCGGGTACAGGCTCAGGGACTGATGTAGGTCCAGGCACAGATGTGGCTTCTTCAAGTGTATTTTGTGACAGTTCTTCCTGCACCTCTATGGCTTCGGCAATCGTTTCTTTCTTGCCGAACTTGATTTTGTAGATTTCGTATGTATCAAAGATAAGTGTCTGAAAGGAGAGATAGAGCAACCATCCCAACAGGTTACAGCATACGAATACTATCCACCTGACAAAGTTGTCTTGGTTGAAGCTGTCCGCTATTACCAGCGTGGCAATGGAAGATATTAGGACGATGGCGAAGCCGACAAAGCCCAAGATGATGTATTTGTCCTTGATTGATGATTCCATATTTCGTTGAGAGATTGAATGTTCCTGTATTATTTTGTGCAAAGTTAATGCTATTTTTCCCAATTACTGCCCGTTATTTGCGGTTAGAACGGTCTTTTTCAATGTATTTCACGAAATGTCATCATATCATACTCTGTTTCATACTCTGAGGGGCTTATAAATGGTGGCATCAAGCCAAAAACATAGAGGGGCGATTATAGCCTTGTAGCCATAACCGCCCCTCTGAATACCTGTCAATGTGAGACATTTATGCCTCCTTGCGCTTCAAGGTTATCTTGTCCACCACCTGACACATCTGCTGCGCTGCTATCTTGGAATAGATTTGTGTGGTGGTAATGTTCTTATGTCCGAGATAGGCTTGGATGACAGCCATGTCCGTTCCCATTTCCACGTGCAGGCTTCCGAAGCTGTGGCGGGTACAGTGAAAGGTGATTTTCTTGGTTATCCCTGCTGCCGTGAGCCACCGTTGGAGTGGTCCTTGCAGCATCTTGTCCTTGAAATCCTCAAAGATAAGTCCCTCGCCCCGTTCTCCCAGCAGTCCATAGGCTTCATCACTGATGGGGTTATGCACTATTTCTTTGGTTTTCTGCATACGGGTGGTAACGAACATCCTGCCGTTGGTGTATGGTTGTATCTGCTGCCACGTGAGCTGTCTGATGTCGCTCTTTCTCAGTCCCGTAAGACAGGCGAAAAGAAAAGCTTTTTTCAAGACCTCCTCCTCACAGGGTGTTTCGGCAAGCCGTATCAGTTCCTCTTGGCTCAAATGCTCCCTGATGGTGGGAATGCACTCGATGCGGTCTAAGAAGCCGTTTGGGTTCTCCTTTATCTTCCTGTCACGGTAAGCGGTGTGCAGCACGGCACGGAAAGTTGACCAATAGCCTGCTGCGGAGTTGATGTGCAGCTTTTGGTTGGTGTGGATGGATTGGGGTGCATCAAGCAGGTATTCCATGAACTTGCGGCACAAATCCACATCCACCTCCTCAAAGGTGCATTTGCCGTTCACGAACCGCTGGAAATGCTTGTATACGTGCTGCCACTTGATATTCTTGCGGTCAGCCAGTCCTTTGAAATAGGCAAGGAAATCGCCCTTCATCTTGGTCTTGTCAAAAAAGCCGTTGTTTTCATTGAAAATGGCTTCGTAGCGCTGGTTGCGCAGGATGACCGCTTTCTTCATCATGCGTGCGTTGAAGTCCCGTTCCTGCTGGTTTGCAGGTTTGGCGAAGATGTAAATTCCTAAGGCTTCACGTGTAATCACTCTCATGGTGACATTGTCACGGTAGCCGGGATAGTAGTCAAGGCATAGTGAATACTGTGTCCCGTTCTTAATCTTGCGCTTACGCAAGGTAACTGTTTTGCATTTACTCATAATAATTATGTTTTAATTGGTTGTATACATTTTGGAGTTGTATCCATGTTTCCGATGGCAAAGGAACAACGTGAAATATCCGTGAATACCTCCACGATACATCATTTTGAAATAATTTTCGATAATCCCGATTTTTCACGGTTATTTGTTCCTTTCAGCCATGACACGCTCCACATCTGAGCGCAAAAGCAGGTTTTTCACACCCACCTTTATCTTTTCGATGTGCTTCACCTTGACGATATGGCAGATGTTGGCTGACGAAAGACCATAGATTTGCTGCACCTGCTCAACGGTATAGTAGCGTTCATCGTTCACAAGGTCAGTTCTGCGGAGTTCGTTCAAATGTGATTTGGAGTAATAGGTACGCCCGTACTCTCTTTTAGTGGGTATCTTATGGCGATAGGTGTAGGCACGGAGTGCGGTCGGCTTCATGCCGAACAGTTCCTCCACCTCCTCGGTCAGTAGCCAGTCGGTAATTTCGCTAATATCAACTGCCACACCGAAAAACTCGTCAATATGCTTCTTGCTGTAATAGTTCTTTCCTGCGATACGGCAGATGGGGATATGGTTACGCTTGGCGGAAGTGTAAAGCCATGACTGCTTTACCTTAAAAAGGGACATCACCTCCTCGCCCGAATAGAAGTCCAACACTTCTTCGCTTTCCTTTTCCCTTTTTTCTCTTTTGGCAGGTAAGGAAGATGAAGATGATTTCCTTGGTGTGGAGGTGTTGCCGGGCAGGATGCGGTGATAGGGATTGCCCTCCAACATCTGCTCGATGTCGGCTCTGCGGATGAATGCCATGCGGTTGCTGATGCGTGAGGCTTTCAGCTTGCCGATGGCTACAAGTTTGTAAATGTACTGTCGGGAACAGCCCATGAGGATGGCTGCTTTGGAAAAGGTGAGATACTCCTGATGCTGTATCTCCATCAAGGGTTGGGCGACTTTGAAGAGGTTGTTCTTCTGCATCACTCTGGCTCGTTTGGCTTCTGCCTGACAAGCCTCACTGCAATATCTTTGCATACCGCTTCGGGTTACAAAGGACTTGCCGCAAAAACTGCATTTTCTGGTTGCTTTCATACCGTTTTATCGTTTAATGGTTCATTTCTTCAATCCTATATCTCTGAAATGGTAAACGGATGTGAACGGAAGTCAACCATTGTCGCTTTTCTACACAGTGTGACTGTTTCCGCATATCGGGGCGGTTATTGTCGCTTGTCGTAAACGGTTGTAAACCCTTGTCAACTGTCTGCACGGTGTGACAAAAAACAAGCCCCGCAAATTCTCCACGTCAGAAATACGTCTCAAAAATATGTGGAAATTTGGGAAGCGACAAATGGCAACCGAAAAGTGTTAAATTTTAGAATATGCTGGTAATTAAAGATTTACACTCGGATATTTCTGATTAGTTTTGGTTGTTCTATGGTTATAAATACAAATGAGGAATGTTCCGTCTTTGATTTCCGTAAGGTTCTCAGGCAGAGTCACGCTCGTGAGATTTGTACAGCCGCTGAACATCTCATAACTTGTAAGTCCCACATACCGGGGAAGTTTGATGCTCTGAAGGCTGGTGCAGTTCTGGAAACATCCATGCAGTTCATCTATCTTGTCGCTCTCGAAAACGACTTTCTTCAGATTCTTGCAACCATAAAAAGCTGAACCCTGAATGATTTTCACCGATGCCGGAATCACGATCTCGCTGATGTCGGTCTCCCTGAGTGCGGCGTTCGATATTTCTGTCAATGTTGACGGCAGTTTGATGGATTTTATAGGTTTGCCCCAGAAAATATCACCGCGCATTTCCGTGACAGGGATTCTCTTGCCTTTGTAATTGATATAGTCCGGCATGACGATATCCTTGCCAGCGACAGCGGTGTTCACGGCCTCGGAAGCGAAGGCAAAACCCTTGCTTGCGTGGACTATGTAGATGATGCCGCCGATGTCAACGGTTGCTCCGGAAGCGTTCTCGCTTACGATGGTTCCGCTCTGGCTTGTTCCTGAAGTGGAGATGCTTTGTTTTACAGGTTTCGGATCCCATTTGGTCATGGTCACCTTGGTCGCGTTCTCATATCCGCCATGTTTCTGGAAATACTCCTTCGTCTCGTCATTGATGAGTCCTTTGACGGTGAAAAATGGTGATATTGAGCTCTTTATGAGAGTCTTATACTTATCGCCCTCGAGAATGGACGCTATCTTGTCGTGCAGTCCGTTTATTACCCATTGAGGAGATTCGCTGCCGTACTCGCTTCTGGCTTCTGCCATCAATTCTACAAGTTTGTTCAACTCGTTGGCACGTGCGTAGAGTTCTCCTTCCACATCTTCATATCGCGCATGTGCCGGAGTGAGAGTCTTGAAATATCCGTTCTTGAAGCAGTCATCCAGCAGGAGGAACTCATCCACCAGACTCTTGTTGTTCAGGTTGAAGATGTTCGGCTGTTTTCCGGACCAGTTCACTTGGGCATCAGGGCTCTGAGGCGGCATACTTGGCTTTACCGTAAGTGTTCCGTATGCTGCCTCTACGGGATATCCGAGCGGAGCGAAAAGTGCCGTGTGCTCATCCGGCAGTTTCACGGTCGGTTTCTCATCTTCCATTTCAGGAACATTTCCCATCATTGCATCGTACTGTTTCTGAAGAGCTTTGTCCCTGTCGGACGTCTTGCTTGCGGCAGGTTTCTGTGTAGTCGGCTTGCTGCCGGTCGTCTGGTTCTTGACAGACTGGGTCGTCTTTACGATTTGTTTGCCGATTTTGTCTCCGATGCTCTTGAGGCCGTCCTTAAATGACTGGGCATCAGCACTTGGCATGCTCACGAGAAATGCCGTGCAGATGATTAGAATGTTTCTGGTTTTCATGTGTAATGATTATCAATCTTCTAAGTTTACCAACGAATCCCCAAATCTACGAAAAAAATCGGAACTACTCTACTATAACGATGAAAATGAGAACCTGATAAGGTTAATAAGATTCGGGTCTCATTCTGAATTGTTCAGATAGAAATCGTTGTTACTCCGGCTCGGATGCGGTGGGACTTGCCGTTGAGGATGAGGCAGTAGGGCTTGTTGCTGCGAATGGTAACGGTGGAGACTGCCGGGTCGTAGAGGAGGTCGGTGGTCGTGTCGCCGAAAGTGAGGTTGTTCAGTCCTAGGCGGCAGTTGTGACTGATATCCCAGTGGACGGTGCGGGAGGAGGCGTCAATGTCGTGGAAGCCGAGGACGTTTTCGATGAAGAGGGATATGGGGCCGAGGGCCGACCAGCCGCAGAAGTCGGGACGGACGCGCTTGCCGTGGTTGCTGCTCGGGGTCGGTGCGGTCGGGGAATAGCATTCCCAGATTGTGTGCGGTTCATAGTCGCAGTAGGTGCGGAGCATCCACGAGAGAACCTTCTCGGCCGTGGTGTCAGCGGCCTCCTGAAAACCATATTTCTCCAATGCCTTGATACCCATATAGGCGGTCGGGAGCCACATAGAGCCGCGCCAGTACCAGCCGTCATTCGCGTCGAAGTCCGGGTCGTCACGCGAGACGGTCACCCAAGGGACCTCTCCTCCGAGTTTGTCGGGACGCAGGGCAAATTCGGTCATGCGCCTTGCCCGAGCCTTCGAAGGGATTTCCGCGAGCATCGGCCAAAATGACGCCGGAGTCAGGATGCCCGTCGTGCGCCACGCGGACGGGGATGCCTGGACATCCGCCACCGAAGCAGTCTCGCCGGAAGGTGCTGGCACGATGTCGTAGTAACATCCGTCTGAATCGTCCCAATAGTACTTGTTCACAATTCCCCGCAGTTTCTTCCACTTCTTCTCGAAATCGCGGGCCGTGGCTCCGTCACCAGCCACCTTGGCAAGGCGCGAGATGTAGAGCGCGGAAAGGGCCTGCTGTGAGATGGCATCGACCCAGAGCATCCCTTTGCCTGCACGGGTGCGCGGAGTGTTGTCCATTCCGCTCGAAATCCCGCTCCATTCATATCCTATGCCCTTGTACTTCAGTGCTATGGGATAGTGGTCAAACTGAAGCTTACGCTCTGGAGAGAGAGTCGGGAAAAGGTCCCAGTAGCGTTGTGGAAACTTCTTGTCGAGAAGCAGTTCGCGGATGTGATCCCTGTCCCCGGTTATCTTGTAGTAGTCGTTCTCCACCCATGCGAAGAAAGGAGGGTTGTCAGGATGCTGGATGCGCAGGGACGAGCCGCTGTCTTCAAGCATAGTGTAATAGAAGTTGTCGAGCGTCTGGATGCCCGGGAAAAGTTTCGGGGCATACTTGCAGAACATCACCATGAACTCCGAGTCCCAGATCCAGATGGTGTCGTCCCAGAGCCCCTCGTCCATATAGAGCGGCTGCACGAGCCCCTTCTGCCATTTCACGTGAGCATAAGCCTGCTCCCAGGCCTTCCAGTAGAGTTCCACATAGCCCGGCTCGGCATCGAACACCGGCTGCGGGATGAGCGCACGGTCAAACGAGGGCTTCAGAGGCTCTGCTGCATTGCCCATAGTATCCACCCAGTCGGAACCGTTGTAAATCAGGAGCTTTTCGAGGTCGGTGTCGTAGTACTGCTGCATATACATCGGCATGTAGCTCTCCCTCTCCGCGGAAGTACCCGAAAGGGAATGCGCGGAGTTGCGCGTGAAGAAGCGCTCCCCCGAGCCCTTTTCCCAGAACGGCACATCAACTGCGTTCTCCATGCTCTCGGCAAACTTGTTCCCGCAGAAAGTGATGTTTCCGCACCATGAACCCGGTACGGCCTCGCGGGCCGGAAGCACCGGGGCAAGCGTCGGGTTCTCTTTCTCTCTGTACTCGACCGTGTGGGAGATGAGGTCAACCACCTGATAGCCACGAGAATGCGGCCTGCGGGAACCGCCGCAGACATTGAACAGGGGAAGCGACGCGCAGAGTTCCTCGCCGCAGTTTATCAGTGTAATCGGGTGCTCCCACACACCATACCAGCCGGAGGCCTTCGACTGCTCCACCACGTCATAGTTCCCGAAAGTATAGCCGTAATAGCTTCTGTAGCCCAGAAGGTTCGTTGCCACGAGATGCTCGCCGCCAATCTGAAACGCCTCATAAAACCCGTCAGCGATAACATCGTTCCAGTGATGCCCCACTCCGTTAGGGTTTATGTTCGACCCGCGCACGCCCACGGAACCCTCCACCGGCATCTTTCCGGGGCCGCAGCCGATTGAGAACAGGCGTATGTTCTCCAGTATCGCCGCTCCCGCATAGAAAGTGTTGATGCATATCACCTTATGGTTTATATCCGGAAGTGTTATAGACAAATTCCTTATTGTCAAGTGATTCGTGTTATACATATTGTCATTCGAGCACGCAATCACATTCATCTGAACAGACGGGGCAATTCCCTCGTAAGCCCGTGGACGCACGTTGAAGAGCACGCCGGAATTCTTGCGCAGGCTGCTCTCGTCGATTCCGCGCAGCACCACACCCGCAGTCTTGCGGACCCTAAGTGCGGTCGGCATCGGAAAACGCGGGTCTGTGTAAAACCCGTCGATATTGTAGTTCCCGTCGTAGAAAAGGATGTGGCATCCCCGGGTCTTCGTGCCGTCAAAACCGTCCAGAACCTTCTGAATCGTGAGTTCGTCGTGTTCTCCGGTGCAGACTATGTCCGCCGATTTCTTTGACTCCTCCGAAGAGTCGTGTGCCGCGATGCGGAAAAATTCCTGTGCGGAGAGCGAAACTCCGAAAATGAGCGAAAAAAGAATTGAAGCGAGAGTGAGTATATATTTTTTCATCGAAATATGATTTTTTGAGGATATTGTTTCTGAGGAAATCACAGAAAAAGTCCGTCGCTGCAAGAACCGCAGTCGCTTTTAAAAAATTGTGCTTCATGATAGAATCGTCTTATCTATTCTATATACATTTACATATTATCAATATCCGGAATTATTCGGGAACATATATTTCATTATTCCGTCAAAACGGGATATACCCTTATGGGCTGGAGTATCGTCAGGTCGCGGCTGTTACCGGTGAAAGTGCACACGAGTCTCACGGAGCGGACGGGGCGTTTCGGGAATATAGAGACGCCGCCATCGATGAGTTCGCCGACCCGGTGGAAATGTTTTCCGTCGTATGAAACCTCCGTATAGCCGTAGGGGAAGCCACCGCTGGCGAAATGAGCCTCGCCGGTCTTGAGGGCGATTTCACGGCACTTTACCGGATTGGAGAAGTCAATCAGAATCCAGTCACCATCGTGCGGCGTGGAGGAAAAATGAGCCTTGTCCCTGTATGCCTCGACTCCGGAGAATGGTTTCCAGCCGTCTTCTGGCAGGGATGAACTGAGTCGGAATGCCGGAGCTATGGTGTCGCAGCACTGCCGCGCCTTGACCGGGACACTGCGGCCGCTTCCGAAACTGACGACAAAGGAGTAACTCTCGGGATGCGCGGTCTTGAACGGCCTGTAATAAGCCTTTGGACTGCCTCCGTTCTTTATGCAGAGAATTGTCTCCACATCTTCCGCAGAAGCGGAGAGAAGACCGTTTTCCCATGTCACTGAAGGCTCCGGAAGACGGAACGCGACGCCCATTGCAGATAGCCTCGGATAGTGTCGTGTCCTCATATATTCCGCGAACTCCTCACCCGAAAGTTTCTTGCCCCAGGACATTGCTCCGAGCGCGGCGGCGCGGGGCCAGAGCATGAAATCGAGGTAGTCCGGGCATTCCGGAGCGTTCTGGAGATGGGTCTCCGCCCAAAACGCTCCCTCGTAGCCGATGACAACAGATTTTTCCGCGTCAGTCACTCCGAGCCGTCCGAGATCGAGGTCATAGACCCTGTGCCAGTCGATTATGCCGCCCCAGTCCTGCCCCGGGTCGTGCGGGCCATGCTTCATGTCGAAGTAGAGATGCCACGCCGACATGAAGACTGTCCTGTAGCCCTTGGCCATGGCGTTGCGGCAGGCAGGGATGTCCTGCCATGCACAAACGAGGCTTTCCTTGGTGAATGTATCGGTAATCACATCCTTGTCCCACCACGCTACCGGTGTCTTGCCCTTGGCCTTTACGATGTCGGTGACCCGCTTCATGAACAGGTCCTCAAGCTGCTTCGGGTCGGTGAATCCCCTCTCCCTCATGAGAGCGGAGCAGTGAGGGCATGACAGCCAGCCCTTCATCCCGACCTCGTCGCCGCCGATGTGGATGTACTCCGACGGGAAGAGAGCCGCGACTTCCGAGATTATGTCGTCCAAAAGACGGTAGTTTTCCTCTCGGGAGACGCACCAGACCCCGCGCGTGTCATAGCCCGCCGAACGGGAGGTGTCGGGAGCATAGTCGCAAAGGATCTCCGGAAGCACCAGTGCGATGGCCTGGCTGTGCCCGGGAAGGTCTATCTCGGGGATTATGGTTATGTTGCGGAACTTAGCGTAGTCGATGATTTCGCGCATCTGTTCCTGAGTGTAGTAGCCGCCGTAGCGTCTGTCCCAAAGACCGTACTGCGCCCCCACGGAAGAGTCGCCGCCGCGGAATCCTCCTACCTCGGCAAGCTCGGGATGCGACTTGATTTCGAGCCTCCAGCCCTCGTTGTCAGTAAGGTGCAAGTGCAGGACATTGAGGTTATGCATCCCCATAAGGTCTATCTGCCGTTTCAGTCCCTCGGCATCCACGAAAGCCCTCGCCACGTCAATCATCAGCCCCCTGTAGGTACTCTCCGGGGCATCAAGACTGACTCCAAGCGGCAACTGTACCGGTTCGGAAAGCCCTTGTTTGGCATATACCGACGGCGGAAGCTGGCGCAGAAGGTGCTGGATGCCGTAGAACACCCCGGCACGGTCGCGCCCGGTTATGCGAAGTTCTCCGGGATTGACGGAAAACTCGAAGCCTTCCGGACCGCATTCAAGGCCTCCGTCAATATCAAAGATAATACGTCCCTCGACCTTCGTTGACGGAATTCCCACCCCAGCCAGATATTCCTTAAGATATGGGACATAATCACTGACCTCATCGGAAAGCGCCGTGACATCGGACGAATGCGTCAGTTCAAGACGGTACGTATTCTGAGACGACAGGCGACCAGTCGGAATCAGAATGCACAAGAGTGCCGAGATTATAATGGAGATGTGTTTGTTCATGCAGCAATGCCGTTTTATTCGACCTCGATTTCGAGTTTTTTGTCGGCGGTGAGGATTTCAAATTTGCCGGGTTCGAACCAGCGCTCGCCCCTCTCGTTCACATAGCCAAGGTCGCGGAGACGGTCTGCCTCGAAGCGGAAGGTCTCGGTGGCTCCGGCAGGAATCAGGCGCTTCTCGAAGAACTTGAGTTCCTTGTAGGGGCGGGTGACGGTGCTGACAGGGTCGCTGATGTACCAGAAGACTGTTTCCTTACCGTCGCGGGAGCTGTCGTTAGTGACATCGACCTCAAAGACGAGCGGAGAGTCAGAGACCTTGCGTATGTCGCCGTAGGTAAAGTGCGAGTAGCTCAGGCCATGGCCGAACCAGTACATCGGCTCGCGCGGAATGTCCTGATAGAAGCCCATGAACGGACGGCTTGTGCGGCGGCGATTGTAGTAAATCGGAATCTGTCCGGTGGAGTATGGGAAGGTTATGGAGAGCCTGCCCGAAGGGTTCACGCGGCCTGAGAGTATGCCCGCGGCAGGCTTTCCTCCCGAGATGCCCGGCTGCCACAGCTCCACAATCGCGTCTGCGATGGGTTCGAGGCGGCAAAGCTCAAGTGGACGGCCATTGTTCAGCAGCAGGACGAGCGGCTTGCCGACCTTCTTCAGTTCGAGAGCAAGCTGCTCCTGAATCGCCGGCAGGGCAAGCGTGGAGCGGATGCCGTTCTCGCCGCTCCATTTCGTGAGTTCGCCGAGGCAGAGCACCACGACATCCGCGTGCCTTGCCGCTGAAATGGCCTCCGCGAAGCCGCTGCTGTCGTCGCCCTCGAAACCGCAGCCCTTGGCATAGAGAACATTAGCCGCACCGAACTCGTCTGTCATCGCCTTGTGGATCGTGATTATCTCCTCGGCGAGAGGATGACCGCCCCACGAGCCAATCTGTCCCCAGAGATCATTCGCCATCGGGCCTATCAGCGAAATCTTGCCGGGCTTCTGCCCAAGAGGCAGCACCCCGTCGTTCTTGAGCAGCACGGCCGACTCCTCGGCAAGGCTCATCACGGTCTCACGATCGCCTGGGAGGGTGAAGCGCTCCTCCGGCGAAGTCTCTGGTGCGTATGGGTGCTCGAAGAGTCCGAGACGGAACTTGAGCCGCAGAATCCTGCGCACGGCATCGTCTATTGTGCTTTCGCTGACCTTGCCCTCGGCGACAAGGGTAGCAAGATTGTGATAATAGCAAAGGTCGGCCATGTCCATGTCGAGTCCCGCGTTGGCGGCTATCTCTGCGCACTGCTTATGGTCGGCTGCGGCACCCTGATAGACAAGCTGCTTCACGGCGTCGTAGTCCGAGACAATCATTCCGTCCCAGCCGAACTGCTTCTTGAGCACATCGGTCAGGAGGTATCGGCTGCCGTTCACAGGAAGACCGTTTATGGAGTTGAAAGAGCTCATCACAGTAGCCGCACCGGCCTCGATGCCGGCCTGATATGGAGGCATGTAGGTATCCCAGAGGGTCTGGCGCGAGATTTCGGTCGGGACATAGTCACGTCCACCCTCCGACGCGCCATAGCCGATGTAGTGCTTGACGCAGGCGGCGACTTTCGTGGTGTCGGAGATGTCGTCGCCCTGATAGCCACGCACGGAGGCGGCGCAGAACACGGAAGCGGCATAAGGGTCTTCACCGTAGCCTTCCGCGCAGCGTCCCCATCGTCCGTCACGGGCAATGTCAACCATCGGCGAGAATGTCCAGTGGATGCCGGTCAGACGTGTCTCGCGGGCGGAAATGGCGCAGGCGCTCTCGACGAGTTCGGGGTTCCACGAGCAGGCCTGGGCGAGAGGTATCGGATAGACTGTACGGAAGCCGTGGATAGCGTCGTAGCCGAACAGGACAGGGATTCCGAGGCGCGTCTCCTCAAGCGCGCGGCGCTGCATGGCGTTGATTTCAGTCGGATCAGTTGCAGTGTAGGTAATGTAACTTCCGAGAACAGGTTCGACCGGCTCCCCTCCTATATTGTTCTGATTCAGATTGGTACCTAAAGTAACCTGATTCATCTGAAGTATTTTTTCCTCCAGAGTCATCCTTGACAACAGGTCTTCAACCCTCTTTTCTATCGGAGCGTCTGCCTGCTTGTATAAAGGGACAGCATCCTGACACGAAACGGTCAGGATGGCTGCAATAATCAATAATGGTTTGTGATTCATTTATTTGAGTCTAAAATCGACAATGCTGAAAATATCTTCTGAAGATGTTCCGATAAGAGCCTGGAAATCACCTGGTTCCTCCACCCACTTATGTTTGGAGTCATCGAAGAATCTGAGGTCCTTTTCACTCAAGGTCAGTTCAACCGTTTCAGTCTGACCTGCATCAAGCCAAACTTTCCTGAAAGCCTTGAGTTCCTTCAGAGGACGAGGCAGTGAGGATTCCATATCCCGTACATAGAGCTGAACCGTTTCAGCAGCACGGCAATTGCCGGTGTTGGTTACATCAACCCTGAACTTGATGGAATTGCCATTCCCTGCCTTCTTTTCCGAGGCAAAATCAGGAGCCACCTCCCTGCTGGTCATTCGGACAGTTGCAGAAGAAGCCTCAACCTTGCCGAAAGAGAATGAACTGTAACCAAGTCCATAACCGAAAGGGAAAAGAGGTTTGACACCTTCCTTGTCGAACCAGCGGTAACCGACAAAAATACCCTCTTTGTATTCAACGTCGCCACTGTTCTTGCTATCATACGCATCCAGGGCGTGTGGAGCATAGTCCTCCAGTCTCTCTGCGATGGTAAACGGAAGCTTTCCCGAAGGAGACACTGCGCCTGTCAGGATATTCGCAAGTGCACGACCACCCTCAGAACCTATGTACCAGTTGTAAAGTATGGCCTGTACCTTATCCTTCCAAGGCATTGCCACGGCGGTACCCGTAGTCAGGGATACTATCACATTGTCATTGACCTGAGAGAGAGCCTCAATGAGTTCGTTCTGGGCAAAAGGCAGCCCGTATTCATCCCTGTCCACGCCTTCGCAATCCTGATGGCCCCATTTGTTAAGGCCACCGAAGACAATGACGTAATCAGCCTCGGCAGCGGCCTTCACAGCCTCTTCCCTCAATGGAGCGACATAGTCAGGATATTCTCCGGTAAAAGGACGATACCCCTCGACAAAACGGATTTCAGCCCTGTTTCCGACAATCTCCTTCAGTCCGTCAAGAGGACAGATTTCGTGGGTGGTCTTAAGATAGGATGAACCGCCTCCGCTTGCGTGCTGCCAGAAGGCATTTGCTCCAGTCACGAGAATAATAGGCTTCTTGTCAAGGCGGAGCGGCAGCACCTCATTCTCATTTTGAAGAAGAACTATTCCTTCCTCCGCCACCTTGCGGGCAATATCATAATGCTCCTGCGTGGCAAACGAGCCCCAAGGCCTGTCCTTGGACATAGTGGTCCTGAAAATAAGCCTGAGCACCCTGCGCGCCTTTTCGTCAAGTTCATCGGTTCCCACCTTGCCTTCGCGGATGAGGCAGCGGTAAGGGTTGGCAAGACAGAAACTGTCGTAAGTGTCCACTCCCCGGTTGGAGAGTCCGTCGGAACCTGTTCCGAACTCCATATCGAGACCGTTGTGAATGCCCTCCCAGGTATCCTCGACTCCGCCCCAGTCAGAAACCACCACTCCGTCATAGCCCCATTCCCCTTTCAGGATATCATTCAGAAGGTATTGATTATGACAGCAATACTGGCCCTTATACTTATTGTAGGCACCCATAATGGTCCAGGAATTGCCTTCCTGAACTGCCGCCTTGAATGCCGGAAGATAGATTTCATAAAGGGCACGGTCATCCACAACCACATTCACGCTGTGACGGTAAGCCTCCTGATTGTTCAGGGCAAAATGTTTTACACAGGCAGCCACACCGTTCTTCTGCAGATTCTGAATATAAGGTACGCACATCTTACCAGCCAGCACAGGGTCTTCACCCATATACTCGAAGTTGCGTCCACAAAGAGGAGTTCTCATTATGTTCACTCCCGGAGCGAGCAGGGTGGTTTTGTTGCGGTAGCGTGCCTCCTCTCCTATGCTCTTGCCGAAAAGGGCAGCCATTTCCTCATTCCATGTGGCTGCAAGGCAGGTCAGGGCAGGGTGAGCGGTGCAGGAGTCGTTGGTCCATCCGGCTCCGCCCCAGTCGTCCCAGAAACTTTCCTCACGCACCCCAGAAGGCCCGTCATCCATCCATATATCGGGAATTCCCAGACGAGGAACACCTCTTGCCGAAAATTTGGACTGGGCGTGAATGATGCCGAGTTTCTCTTCGACCGTCATCCTTGACAGGGCATCCTCAACCCTATCCTCTATATCTGCATCCTCATTCAGATATACGGGGACGTTGTTCTGCGTACAGGAGAGCACGCAGAACAATGTCATTGAAAACAGAAGTTTCTTCATAATGCCTATTCATTATGTACACAGATTGCAACTATTATTCAGTAGGAGTCTTCCTAACAAGTCTTATTTCATCGAAATAGAATATGGAACCCTTTGCAGCAGTGGCCTGAGCATCATCAGTGAAATTAGGGTCGATGATGAATTGCCATACAGTGTTACCGCCTAGCATCAAATCTGAAGTGAGTGGGAACGAGATTCTGTGCCATTCAGTGTCCTGGATTCCGAGGGTGGAAGGAATGGAGCCATCGTTATACCTGATAATATTGCATTCATCGTATTTTGTTGTATAACCGCTGCTATTATTTTTAAACCAATGTCTGAATACAAGCTGCCTGTCGTTATTAAGCATTGACTCGTCGAATTTCACAAAGTATTCCACTGAATACCCCTTGTCAATGAAATTGGTCAAGTCAGCACATCCAGCTCCGCCATGAAGACCCACACGTCCAGACCATGCTGCATCCGAACTATACTCAATCTTAGTTCCCTGTGTTCCATAGATTTTCGGCTGGTTTTCATCTGTGGTACGCAATGGTTCCGGAGAATCCCAAGCATCACCTGCAACATATCCGTATATGCTTGTTCCACCCATTTCCGAGAACAAGTTGAGACCGTCATCCTCAACCCAACCCGGATTGATTGTGATAGGTCTTATCTGACCTGCACCTACAGTAAAGCCCTTTCTTTTCTTCACGTAAATCTTGTTTTCAGCATTCCTGATGGAGAGAAGGACATCACCAGCAAAATCAATAGGCTTGACAGCAAGATAATACGTTCCTGCAGGAATATTTCCGCCATTCTCACCTACCAGAGTAACGCTAGTGTAGCAAAGCAAGGTTGACCAAGAATTTGTAGGGGCCCCGACATCGACCTTAACTCCGCCGGACAAAGGCTGTGTCCACAAATTGTCAGGATTGAGGACTTCAAGAGTCACACTTATGCAGTCCACCGGAAGGTCAATCTTGACAAGTCCGCAAGCGTGCTTGAAAGACAGTGTAGTCTCATCTGCCGCACACTTTGCCACAAGAAGAGTAACATTGTCTGAAACTCCGTCCTTCTTTGCATACTGGATTTCTGGAATGGCAGAAAGAAGATAGGGGGCTTCCTTTGTTGCCTTTGCACTGTAAGGGTAGAATGCATACCATGAATCGGTAGGAGCAGTTGCTGAACCGGTAAAGGTAGCAGAAGCACCTCCAGTTTTAGTTTCAAACGGCTGAGGCACCCCTGAAGCGTCGAAAATTCCGACCTTATCTCCTGCGCTCCAAATCATTTTCCTGTAAACACCTGCCTCGTCCTGTGCAAGGTTTGTCTTTGTCTGCTCAAAATCAGCCACAAATGTTCTCAGTTCATTATCAGACTGTACGGGACTCATTTCAGCCTCCTGTTTAGCACATGAAGCAAACAGAATTGCAAATGCAGCAAAATAAAGATGTTGTGTTTTCATAATGTTTTCCTGATTAAAATTCATACTCTTCTCCCACACTCAGATCATCAATGTCACCGCTTGTGCATATAACATTGCCCGGCAATACCTCGCATACGTCAAATCCAGGAGACGCATAATCCTTTTCTTTAAAACATTCTTTCATGGTTTATTAATATTGTGGTAAAACTTCAAAATCATCTATTGAACCTTGGGCATCATCAACAGGGCCAGGGGTTGGGTCAGGGTCCGGGTTAGGATCCGGATTTGGATTTGGATCTGGATTTGGATCTGATGGCTTCCAATACTTATTTTCCGGCCCCGTAAGGATAACATCATCAATAAGAAGGGTAACACCATTCATAGAAGAAAAATCCTCATTAGTAATTCTTATTTCCCTTATCTTGGACCAAGTAAAATGGTTTTCCGAATAAGAATAAGGAGGATCCTCAGAGCCTCTGTATCCGAAATATTTCAAAGGCAAACTTACCTCGTGCCATTCGCCGTCAGGAGTGAAATCAGACTTTGTCACATCGTATTTTATAACCCAATTGTGACGCTCCTGCTCATCGCTGAACTTTTCCTTGTTATCTACAAACCATACTGCTATCCTGAAATTGTCCGGCTCACAAGCAGTCTTCAATTTGAACCTGATATAACTTCTTTTTATATCAAATTTTTCCAAATCCTCACATAAACCGTCAAAACAGAATGAACAGTCAAGCCATTGCGAATTAATATCGAATTTGATACAGTTCTCTCCACTTGCATAGTCATTGGTGTATGGAAATGTCAGGTATGTTTTCTGGTCTGACTCAGGGATAATACCCTCACCCCAGGCATCATCATAGAGTACCCTTGTGACAAACGAGCTCTCATCAACAGGAGAATCGTCATAAGCAGGCGGAATGTCAAAACCAAGAGCCTTTACGAGGTCAAGATTGAGGTCAGTGTGGAATTTGGGAGGCGCACCGGGAACATTGAACATACAGAAATCCCTGTCGGCATAAGCCCAGACCGTCCAGGAGACGCCATTGTTTTCCAAATGCTTGCGTACGACTTCATGCCAATAGCAGATATCTTCTTTTTTTGCCCCGCTGAAAGACATCACTCCGAACTCACCTACGAACAGTCTTACCTTACGCCTCTTTGCTTCTGCAATGACCCTGTCAAGTGAAGTCTGGATTGCAGCCTCTGTTCCTGTATATGGATAGTTACGGATTTCATCTTTGACTTCCTGTGTCAGGCCGTCAATTGCGACAGTAGCCTGAATGTCGAAACTCTTGTTATAAGGGAAAGGAATTTTCCCTCCAAGCGGTTTATAGACATTCCACGACGAGCCCTGATGAGTGAAGACCATCGGACCGTAAAAATGTGAAGTATAGATAAGTTTTTCATCCTCATACTCAGGCATTTGCTCAAAGCTGGAACCTGGAGCCGGGCACACGATAATATCGTGGACGTCATCCACTTTCCTTATCTCCCCGATAAGTTCTCCCTGGAGTTCGTGCCAATGGTCGCTCCACCACTGTCCGTCCGGTTCATTCTTGAGTTCATAGACCACCCTCGATGTTCTTGACTTACAATGCTCGGCTATCTGCCTCCAGGAACTTTTCATAAATCCGGTAGCCCGGTCTTCCGTGTAAGTTTCAGTAAGACCCCACTGATGGTTGTCAATAATGACTGTAATTCCGAATTGTTCTCCAAGATCAAGGAGTTCATCAAGCCTTGCGAAAAATCTCGGATCAAGCGTATAGTCCGGAGCTCCCGAAATGTCGAAGCGGCCTATGTTCATAGGAACCCTGACCACATCCACTCCCAGGCTTTGGAGATTGGTAAATGAATCTTCAGTGATTGTTCCCATCCAGATTGAACCGGCATCCGCACTCGGAGTAACATCGAAACAACCGGAAAGGTTGACACCTCTCGTGAATGCGGTTTTTTCAAGAGTAGTTGAATTCTCCCCACCTTCATCAGGCTTGACCCCATAGAGATTTCTGTCACAGGCTGAAAAGATGAGAGCAAAGAATGATAATAGAATAATCGATTTCTTCATATCGCGTCAGATTTAAATCAGTTCTTGTCGTAACCCGGATTTTGATCTATAATATCCGAAGCATCAAGTATATAATCAGCAATTGGGAACAACTTCTTATGCTTGTTGATGGAGCCGTCCGGAGTGTGATCCCACCATTCACCTTCGATGAACTCATTCCACCTGATGAGGTCAGTTCTTCTGCGACATTCACCCAGGAACTCTATCAGCCACTCGTCAAGCATTCTCCATTTGTCAAGATTGGCAGCCGTAACAGGATTCGGATCTTTGCCATCAGCAAAATACCGTGACCTCACCCTGTTTATCAGTTTTGCAGCTTCACCAGTTTGTCCTTCCCTCATCTTGCATTCGGCAAGTATGTAATATGCCTCTGTCAGTCTCATCAGAGGAATGTCAGGATTGAAAAGAATGGAACTCTCGTTTGCGGACGGCCTCGGTGAGAACTTTATCATTCTCACTCCGGAATTTTCCTCTCCGGAATTCATATCTGACTTTGTTCCACCTTCAGACAGCCTTGCTACACAGTCTACAAGTTCAAGAGTCTTTCCGTAATATTCCTGAGTTCCGACGACTTTCCAGGCAGGGTTGTCAGGATTCTCCAGCTTGCCATAAACAAACATACCTTCGTATTTTCCTTTGCCCAGATATCTGTACTGCTTCTTCCTGACATCGGTATCCTCAAATTTGGAGAAAGGAGAACCCAATTTGTAAGTATAAGGATTTCCTTTAGCATCTTTTGACGGCGTGAGGCAGATTTTGTTTTCCCCGGAAGAGCTGACAATTCCTCCGAAGTAATTGTTCATATTGGCAGGCATCTGACGTGACCAAAGATAGTAAGCATCTGTCTCCAACTGGGCACGCTCACTCGGTATAGACCATATTATCTCTTTTGAATTCTGATTTTCAAAACCGAATATTTTTGTCCAGTCCTCCTCAAGGTCGTATTGTCCATACTTGCAGTCAATAATGTCCCGGCAAATCATCTCAGCTTCTTTGTACATATCCTCACCGATATAGACATTCGCATTGAAATACAGCCGTGCAAGTCCCAAGGCAGCAGCAGCCTTTTTGATATAACCGGACTCCTGACCGCCCAAAACAGGTTTTGCTTCAAGGTCAGGCAGGGCCTTCTTGAAAAGCCCCTCGATGAAATAAAATGTCTCCTTTGCCGAAGAACGAGGCTTTTCAAACTCGGCGCTTTCCGCATACAGAGGAAGTCCTCCGAAACAGTCAAACGCTTCCAGATAGTACAGAGCAGCCATAGCGGTGATTTGAGCAACCCAGTTGTTCCAGGTTTCATCCGAAATTCCGAATCTTGACAAATCAACCTCCGAAAGGTCATCTATGGCCGCCCAGCATCTTGCGACACCTGCCATTCTGGATATATACACCTGATAGCTTGCTCCGAAGTGAACAGGGAAATCGTGGTAATGCATTTTGTAATCTTCACTTGACTTGTCTGCATTCTGGGTTCCTCTTACAGGAGAGCAGAAAGCATCCGTTGTCAGTTCCTGAAGGATGAAAGGAGCATAATCCTGTGCAAAAGTCCACCTGGCGTGAGTGAACGGTCTGGCAAACCTCTGCAGAACAGCCTCCTTGGAGTCATAATAAGTGTCCGGGGCCACCTGACTATAGTACTCAGGCTCTATGTCACACCCGGTATACATGAATGACAATAGAGTGATTATCAATAATTTATTGAGATTATTCTTCATATATGACATTATTTCAGAGATTTCTTAAAACTTAAGCTGAACGCCGAATGTGAATGTCCTGGTCATAGGATATGCATTCTGATAATTGTCAATTCCTCCGTCATATCCGACTATGTCGATTTCAGGATCCAGACCTGTATATCCCGTAATTGTCGCAAGATTGCCGGCAGTAAAATACAGTCTCAGGCTTTCGACAAAGTCTTTTGTATGGCTTCTCAACGGGAACAGATATCCCACTGTCACGGCATCTATCTTCAGGAAAGAACCATCCTCAAGATAGTAGTTGCTCATCAACTTCTCATCCTTGATATGGCTAAAAGTTGAATAGGCATCCTTCAATACGTTGCACTCTCCGTTTCTGCCCGCAATTCCAAGGGTCATAGCATAGGTATTATACACATCAAAGTCATACCAGCCATGCATACTTATGCTCGCATCGAAATTCCTGTACTTGAAGGTGTGACTCCAGCCGTACATCAACTTCGGCGTGAAATTTCCCATTAGCTTCTTGTCTTCAGCGATTTTTGAGGAAGCCGGGATTACCTGACCGTTCCTGTTGACGATACGGAACTCTCCGCTCGGTGAGAATCCTGCGAATTCATAGAGGTAGAACTGGCCGATGGTGCTGCCTTCTTCAAGGATTATAGCCTTTCCGGGACTGTTTGGTCCGGGAAGCTGACCGCCATCCCATCTGGTGTTGCTGCCATCCATAGTCAGGACCTTGCTCGTGGAACCACTGAGATTGAGCGATGTGGACCAAGTGAAATCATTCTTGCGGATTATATCTCCGCCGAGTTCGACCTCCCAGCCCTTGTTTTCCATAGAACCTATATTCTGCCATTGGTATCCTCTGATATAAGGCGGCTGGGGAACCATAACATAAAACAGCAGATTTGATATTTTCCTGCGGTAGATATCGGCCTTTCCATAAAGTCTTCCTTTGAAGAACGAAAAGTCAAGACCCACATTCCACTCTGCCTTTTCTTCCCATCCGAGGTTGGGATTCACATCCTCGCTTCTTCCGTAGGCATATTTCCACTCACCGTTCTCAAGAAGCCATCTGTTTTCATCAGCCCCGATGAAATTGCCTGAATATGCAGCATCGAAATCATTGTTTCCGGTAACTCCATAACCTGCCCTGAGCTTGAGTTCATCGATCCATTTCACATTTTTCAGGAATTTCTCTTCTGAAATAGCCCAACCTGCAGAGACTGCCCAGAAATTTCCCCAGCGGTTCTTCTTTCCGAACTTGGACGAGCCCTCACGACGATATGTGGCTGAAACCATATACCTGTTGTTATAAGAATAGTTGGCACGAACGAAATATGCAAGGAGTTTCTCCGTTATATTCTTTTCCGAACTCATTGAAGCAAGGCCGTCGTTCAGGTAAGATCCTTTTCCGATATCCCAGTATTTGATTCCGTCAACAGAGAAGTTGCTGTTTGACATTGAAAATCTCTCTCCGTCATAACGGTTGTACGAGTATCCAAGAACAGCGTTGACCTTATGTCCTCCCTTGAAACTTCTGTCGTAGGAGAAATAGCCTTCGGTATTGAGCCTCTCATTCTTGGCAAATGCCAATGAGGCAGACCCGTTTACATTGTTTACGATGCTTGCTCGATGGTACATAGAGGTGTATCCGTGATCCTCGTATTGGAAAGTAGAATATCCGACTGATTGCTGATATGAAAGTCCCTCAACAGGCAGAATATTCAATTTTGCCATAATTTCCGGCTTGAACCACTTGTCCAGAGAATTGCTGTCATACAAGGCTGCATCGGCAATGAAGTTGTAATCATATTCTTCGCCTATCCAGACATTGTAACCCGACCTCGTGGTTTCGTCATAAGGCGACCTGGTAGGATTGTTCAGCAATGCCTGACCGAAATACGGGCCCTGCTTGTTGCGTTTGGCCTGACGATAATCTATATTGGCTCTGAATTCCAGCCATCCTTTGAGGAGATTGAATTTGGAGTTTATCCTGCCGCCAAAATCGTGTCTCCACTCTCCTGTTGCGATGCCGTCCTGCTTTTCATAAAAGAATGAAGAATAGACACTTGCCTTTTCAGTTCCGAAATTCAAGGACAGATTGTGCTTGTGTGAAAAATTCTTTTTGTTTATTGCTTCATTCCACCAGTCGGTCTTGTATCTGTAGTCCGTTCCGACTCCGTACTTCACATATTCCTCTGCTGTAAGCACCTGCGGTTTTCTATAAGCCTGTTTATAAAGGAGGTCCGCACTATACGTGACATTCAACCGGCCTTCCGTATCCGTCCCGCTTTTGGTGGTCACGAGAATGACACCTGCTGCAGCCCTTGTTCCATAAATCGCACCGGCAGAAGCATCTTTAAGCACGTCAATTGACTTGATATCCTCAGGATTGAGGGAACGGATGTCGCCTCCAGGGAAACCATCTATCACCACGAGAGGCTGCTGGCCTGATGCGATGGAAGCCATCCCTCGCAACTGCATTACGGGAGAATCATTCACAGACTTTGTCTGGCCAATGACAAGGCCTGAAATCTTGCCCTGAAGGGCTTTTGTAATGTCGGCGCCGCCAACTCCTTTCATCAGTTCATCTGCAGAGACGGAGGCGATTGAGCTGGTGACTTCCTTGCGGTCGAGGGTACCGTAGCCGATGACGACAGCCTGGTCGAGGAACTCAATCGAGTCCTTGAGCGTGATGTCGATGTTCTCCGACGAGCCGACTTTCATCTGGACGGTGTTGTAGCCGATGCAACTGACTGAAATCACCGGGGACTTGATGTTCTGCGGAATCTTCAGGGAATATGCGCCGTCAATGTCGGTGTTCGTCCCGGTCTGCGTGCCGCTGATGAAGACGAAGGCGCCCACGACAGGCTCGCCTTTGGAGTCAGTGATATGCCCATGAATGTGCGAGGCTGTCGCCGAAGCTTGAGATTCCCCCTTCACCGTGTCTTGCCGGCTTTCGAGAACGATGTTGCTCCCGGAGATGTTGTAGCTGATGCCCGAGCCCTCGAAAATAAGGTCGAGCACGCTGCGGAGCGGCTTTGACTTGACCTTGACCGTCACCTTTCTAGAGAGGTCGCAGCTCTCGTCATAGACAAAGAGGTAGCTGGTCTGTCTCTCCACGTCGTCCATGCAGTTCTTGAGAGTCGTCTCCTTCCTATTGATGGAAACGGTGACACTCTGGGCCGTAGCTGTTCCGCAAAAGAGCAGCAGTGTGCAGAGAAGCGCGGTGAAGAGTTGTATCCGTCTTCCGCGCGAGTAATTAGTTACTGTCATTGTTTTTTAGTTATGTGAATTTTTTGTTTCGGCACCCGACAGGGTGCGGTATTCTTATGTTTGCCATGCGTATGAATGCCGTCAGGACACGTTTGTCATGGACTATCGAATGTGCACCTGTTTGGTTTCGTAGTCTATCTCGAATGAATGTCCTGTGCCGGCGAGGATAAGGCGCAGGGCATGCTCAAGGCCGTCAGCGGTGCGTATTTTTCCCCTGTTCTTGACAACAGGTTCGGAGGACTCCGTCATTATCCTCACGTCGTATATCCGTTCAAGTCTCGCCGCGAGTTTCGTGAAAGACGGGGTGTTGAGGGATAGTATTCCCTCTATCCACAGGTAGTCGTCCGCGCTCGCCATTTCATCGGTATGCAGCCGTCCGTCCCTTAGTTCAGCAATCTGCCCCGGAGCAAGGACGACCTCCTCGGTTCCGTTCGAGATACGCACTTTCCCTAGGAGCAGGGCCGTCGAGAACGTCCCTGTTTCCTTTTCTGCAAGCACCTCGAACTTGGTCCCGAGCACCTCCACGTCTCCGGCAAAGGTACTCACAACAAACGGCTGGTCGTCATCGCGGTGCGTGACGTCGAACATTGCCTCGCCCGAGACGCTTACGCGGCGCTCCCCACCGGCGAATACCACTGGATATTCGAGCGTGGAACCTCCAGCGAGCCAGACCTTAGTACCGTCCTGGAGAGTGACACTTATCGTCTGCCCGGCAGGTGAACTAAGCGCAAGGGTCTGCTCCGCGAACCGGGAAATCTTCCAGGAACTGTAAAGGTAACCGCCCCCGAAAACAAGGGCCGCGCAGGCAGCGGCGACGGCCGCATAGCGAAGCACGAGACGGCGTACCTTCCAGATCTTTTTCGTCCCGTTCCCATTTGCGTGCGCCCCGGCATGTCCGCCGGCCTTTTCTTGCCATGCATATTCGCGGGAGGCTCCATTAGCCGCAGCCACAGGAGCATGCAGGACCATTGCGTTGAAGGTCTCGTCCAGCGAGTCCATCTCCCTGCGATTCTCAGGGCTCGCGTCAAGCCAGTCGAGAACAGCCTTTTCTTGCTCTGGTGTCGTCCGGCATAGCATATAGTCTATAAGTAAGTTTTTGTCCATATATATTGTTTGTCTTTTCGAACCATGTTCCTTTTTTCATCAGTCACGTACAATCCTTCTTCAAAAAGAAATCTATCCTCAAAAATACTGAACAATATTTCCGAGGTGCTTATATAACAAATAAAGGGTGGGGGCTTACAGTATTTTGAAAATTTTTTTTGACTGCATCCAAAGATTAATATCCGAGAAAGGCCCAAGTACTTGTGAGAGAGAATGAACAGGAGCTATGAGACATTCAGCATCCATAGAATAAGAGAGACCGGAAAATAATCCTTAAGGGCATTTCTCATGATGGCGAGAGCGCGCTGCATTTCGGACGTGACGCGGCGCTGTGAGATACCGAGGGCCTCGGCGATTTCGGCATATGTCTTTCCGCAGAAGCGGCTGAGTTCGAAGACCTGGCGTGTGACCTGCGGCATGGTGAGCATCTCGCACTCAACAATTGCGCGTATCTCGTCGGTGAAGAGCCGCTGAGGGTCGCAGGCATTGAGTGAGCGGATGCTCGCCACTATGTTGCGGGTTTGGAGGCTATGAATATCATGCAGTTTCGCGAGGTGGAGTGTCTGGGCGTTCAGCCAGTTTAGGCAGTTGTTACGGACTGAGGTGGCGACGTAGGCCGGCAGATTTGTCTCCAAGGCGATCCTCTCCCGGTTTTCCCAAAACGAGGCAAAGCTCTCCATCACTATGTCTTCCGCCACGGCCACATCACGCACATACCTCCGCGCGATTATCACGAACCGCGCGTAATACTGCGTGTACACCGCCTCAAACTGCGTATGTCCGATACCCCTCCCCATCAAAATTGATTGTAAGTTCACATTGTTTTCCGGCACGAAAAAGAAAATGCCGGACGAAACCCGGCACAAATGTATAAAGTTTTTTATTTTTCAACAATCCCGCAGGACAATTGTTCGCCCACATTTTTGAAAAGTACGGCTTACTTGCCGGTCGTCTCCGGGACGAGTTTCCACATGATGAGAAGATATGGAATGCACATCAGGGCAAAGAGGAAGAAGGTGCCGGCAGGGGCGAACGGAGGCACATTGGCAAGAAGCCATGGAGTGAGCTGACCGATAAGGTAGGTGCCGACCCAGAGGGCAAGTCCGGCAATGGACATCGCGATGCCGCGGACATTGTTCGGATACATCTCCGAGAGGAGGACGAAAACGACGGCACTGATGGAAATCGCGCAGCAGAATACATAGAACAAGAAGAACACAAGCATGAAGATGCTGCCGAGCTGCTGCGGGAATATGAAGTAGAAGCCTATCATCAGCAGGGAGAGAATCATGCCGGAAACCTCCTTGCACTGGCGTCCCATTTCGTGGAAGGCATTTATCGCGCCCTTGGTCTTGCGGCTGATTTCGGTACTGATGTACCAACCTCCGAAGCTGTCGTACTTCTCGCCATACATCTTCCACACCTCGTCAATGACATGTATAGAATCTCCTAATTTTGCCTTGGAAAAATGTTCTGGCTTAAGGATGCAAGAAGGGAAGATTATTTCAACTCTGTCATCTCCGCCACCTTGGACCAGTAGTAAAAAGCCTCAGGGCGGCTCTTGCGTAGTTTTTGAATCTTTCGTGGCAGATTGTCAATAGGGATATCCATAACGTCCACCTTCGGGCTGAATTTCTCGATCTTGGTTACACCGCGTTCGAAACAGGTCGTGAGGTAGGCTGCCTTTGCAGAATCATCAGTGGCATTCTCGATGTAGTAGCTCTGCTGGTACATATAGGATTCCAAACGGCGGATTCCTCCTTGGAGTCGAGTGAATTCTTCCTTCGAAATATCCCCTCGGGTAGAAATGTTTATGGCAGTCTGCCGGACATCCTCGTAATAACGGTCAATCTGACCTTCCATACCACGATAGCCGAGTTCAACATCTGCCACCTTCCGGAATGACGCATAGGTATCAGTAAAATCATCGACCACGTCAAACAAGCGGCTGATGTCGAACAGCTGCTTCATTATGTCCAAAGAGCAATCCCTGACGCCCTTGAAATATGGGATACCGATGGAGTTCGGGCCGAAAGCTGTTATCTTGTCGCCAAGGATGTCTTCCTTCGTGGGCACGTATACCATCAGGGGTGTCCCCTCTTGCTTAAGGAAAGGCAAGTCAATAGGAACGGCAATGGTGTGGGTGTATGGGTTATCCTCGTACAGGACATCCAGCCGGATGAAAGCATCGTTGGAATTCGGATTGGAAAAGGCCACTTCATAAAAGACCTTTGAGTGGCTTGCCGGAAGTTTCTTCCCGGCGTGCTCCGTGCGGACCGGAATTGCGCGAAGGAAACCGTGCTTTTCCAAGTCATTGAGATACTGAAGGATATAGGTATCGGGCGGACAGATTACATCTACGTCTATGGACAGACGGTTCAGATTGTCTTTGAGCAACAGAAGGATTGAACTGCCACCCTTGAATGTCAGAGGCGCGCCGGCGTCCACAAGGGTCTCCAGCAAGGCAAAGGCGCGGATGACCTTCTCCAGTAGTTCTTTGTCATGATAGCCATATTGCTGGGCAACGCCCTCTATCCATTCCTTTGAAAAAGATTCAGTCGAAATCATTTACGCTTTCCTCCCATATTTTCTTTATTTCCTCTGCAGCGCTTCTGCGTGCTGCATACCGGAGCATTTTTGACGTATTGATGGAATAACGGTGAGCATTGTGCATGATGTGCCAGTATTCAGAACCATGGAGATAGAAGAAGTCTGGATCGCAATACATATCGACCAGCAACTTCTCCAACGTCGGAATCTGTACTTCGCCGATATTTTGCAGCGGTGCTTCGGTTACGAGATTCTTGACAATGATCGGAGCATCGCCAAGGTCCACATACTTATACATTTCCGTTTTGTCCGGGCGATGGAACGTGGTCAGACCCAGGTCTTGAAGTTTATGAAAGACTGCCTCGGAAACGTCTTTCTCCACTTCCAGATAGATGGCTTGGTTGTTGGCCAAGTGGTGCATAAGAGGTGATATCCATTGCCCTTCATACACGCACATACTAATCAACGGGAACTCCTGCTTCATCAAATGATATAGCCAGGAAGCCTTCTCGCCCGTTTTAGGTGTGAAATGGTTCTTCTTAGCTATGCTACCATAAACGCCCCTTCCAATCCTTTCCAACTTGCCCTGTTCAACCAACTTTGCCAGATAGGCATTCAAGACCGCCCGGCTCATCGGATAGATGTTTTGAGCTTCTTCCAACAAGTCGGATGCCCGGAAAGATTCATTCCTTGCGGCAAAATCTGTTATGTATTCAATGACTCCGGCCATAGCAGTATTAAATCACCACAAATATACTATTTTAGGCAAAATCTACAAAAATTGCCGAAAATAATATTACTTTAGCACCTTCACGAATGTCTTCGGCAGGCAGATATAGAGTATTCCGTGCTGGACGAGACAACAGGCGGCGGGTCCGAAAGGGCCCGCCGCCTGAATAATACTTAAAATGTCATTGTTCTACTTGAGCGGGCAGTGGAATGCCTCGATAGCAGAAGCATTATTTGCAATGTAATATATGTTCAATCCTCCTTCAGCGGCTTCCATTGTTACATCACCACCAGTGTTTCCAATAAGGTCTTTAGTATATAGGCTCGTTGTAGGAGTAAAGACAACTTCCTTAGTTGCGATATCCACATAGTATTATTGCCGGTAATGAGATGCTGTGGTGGGACTCATGTGGCATTGCTTACCACATTCCACAACCTGGGAGGATTGTCCGGGACGGTAAAATTCTCACAAACTCGGTAATACCGGAGGCCCGCATAGAAGTTTCTGCGGATGGAAAGCACGCCACTGCAGTGTATGGTTCTCGTCGCAGTTGCGCCACGACCCTCTGAACTCTGACATTTCTGTGCCTTGCAGGTGGGGCGAAGGAGTCATCAACTCGATATATTTTACCCACGGATTGTGGGTAAAACTGAATATGAACAGCTGAAGTCCATCATACGCAATGACTTGTACCTGAGAACTATGCTCCTCTGGTGTACTTGTTTCAATGTTCTTTCCGAATAGCTTCGGCGAGTGCCGTGGCCTGTTCGAGCAGGAGACGGACGCTTGCCGCCGCCCATGTGTAGGAGCCGAAGGCGAAGAATTTGCGGTTTTTGACGCCTCTTGCGCTGACAGCTTTCATAAATGCCTCTACAGGTGGAAAGATGCCTCCGTTGTAGGTCGGTGAGCCCAGGATTAGTGTGTTATATTTGAAGACATCCCGAATTGCGGCCGATGGGTTTTCGACACTGAGGTCGTGGACGACATTCGGCACCCCAAGGGCTGTTAGTTCCGCAGAGAGTTAGCGTGCGGTTGCGACGATTTTGATGTCCGGATATCTCTCGATGATTGAAGATATTGACGATGAATGGTCAGGCTCCATATGATTGATGACAAGGTAGTCGACAGCCCGCGCTCCAACGACTTCCCCAATCTTGGCATGATCACGAGAAATGCCGTGCATAGGATAAGAATGTTTCTGGTTTTCATTTGTAATGATTATCGATCTTCTAAGTTTACCAACGTATCTCCAAATCTGCGAAAAAATCGGAACTGCTCTACTGTAACGATGAAAAACTGATGTTTGCCAGCTATTCCAAAATAGTTTTGATGGCTTTGGCGAGCCTCCCGTCAGGGTCGGAAAAGTGATTCCCCGGATTTGTTTCGAAATCGTGCGGGATTTCCAATTTGTCGAGGAGGGAAAGAACCTGCGCCGTGCAGTCTCCTACGCGACTCATGACGGGATGTTTCGTATTGCTTTCATTGTCGCCCAATGAAAGATATACATAATCAGGTTTTCTCCGGATTTCGTGTGTGTTTATAAAGTCAATGAATCCCGGGTACCAGAATGAGGCGGAACCGCATCCGACTCTGTGAAACACGTTTGTCTTCCATTGACTCCAGAATGCGAAGAGCCCTGCCAGTGAATATCCTGCAATTGCATTGACGGAAGATTGATGTGGCAGGCTTTTTTCTACTTTCGGCATTATCTCGTTCAGTAGTTTTTCGAGGTGTGCTTCCGCATTGCCTTTGAACATCGGCAAGCCTTTTCTGACTCCAGGCGCAAGCCATGGCGTCAGTTCGCCTTCAAAGTCGAAGTCGTGTATGGATACGAGGTTGAATTCGTGGCATCCTATTTCCCGGCATCTGTTCCATACGTTGTGTCCGTCTCCGGCAACCGAGTGTATATAAACTGTCGGGAGGCTTCTGTCAGCCGCGCCTTTCCATATTGTCGTTTTCATGTTTTTCTCGCTCTGGGGAATTTTGTCTGGTTTTTTGCCGCAAATTTCAAGCCTGCAAGGGGGAATTTACGTAAAATTACGTATAGGAATTTTGCAGGGGATTTCTTTTCTTTGCGGAAATCGAAGATTGATTATAAACTGTAAAAACTGATAAATCATGAAAAGACCATTTTATTGGGTGATTATTATGGGCGCCGTGGCGGCAGCATTGGCATTGGTATTGGACGGATGCAAGAAGGAGGCTGCTGAGGGGCCTGATCTGGAATTGAATAAGGAAAGCATTGACCTGAAAATAGGGGAGACCTTCAATCTGAAGGTCACGAATCTGCATGGCGACAAAATCCGCTGGGTGAGCGAAGATGATGAAGTCGCTACTGTGGATAAGAATGGCGTTGTGACTGGCATTGGCCACGGCAGGACTATTGTTGCGGCTTGGTCCAATGATGGTGGAAATGTGGCGAAGTGCAAGGTTTGTGTGCCGCTGAAAATCAATTCGTTGGATGCTCCGGTAAATTATTTTCCGGTTTGGATGGGCGCAGATAATCCTATTGAGTATCCATTTGCTACCAAACCTGAATTTTCATTTGCGTATGATCTTGTTTGGGAAGGAGTCGATGCCGTTTTTTCAGGAGATCCAAGTGGCGACTTTGACCTGGTTATATCTGAGCGCGCCTATATCAAGCCACTGAAGCCGGGGTTGAAATATATTAAGATTACGCCGAAAGATAGTGACAAGGATTTATCCGTACGTCGTACAATCAGGACGCATAAGCATAGATTTAATCTTTATCCGACATATTCTGATTCTGTGTTTGAAGGGGACGGACTTGAAGATGGCGCAGTCATTGATGTTTCGAAACTTGATAAAACTACACATAAGTATCCGTTTTTATTGTTGAGGTCTTGTTCTTTCGACTGGAATGAGGCGGATATGAACAAAATCACTGTCGATGACAATGATATAGCCAAAGTCGGAGGACGGTTCGACAAACAGGATGTGCTTGTCTTAATTGACCCTGGCACCAAGAAAGGTGAAACCACGCTGACCATTGCCAATGATCAGGTAGGCATAAGAGGCATCGTGGAAAACACCTACGTCCGCAAATTCACCTTGCGCGTCCCTTAAAATTATTTCCTTGAAGAGCTTGCCCGGAATAATTCCTGATCAGTAGGCCTGACATTTCTTGAGGCCGGGTGTTTCCCGAGGAAATTTCCGTGGTTATTTTGTCCCGAATAAACGTTTTAAGTTGCACCAAATGCATTTGCTGATGTGTTTGGTGCCGTGAAAACGTTTAAAATGGTACAAAAATAGATTTTATAGAAAAGTCTAGAGTTGAATTTGACATCACTGATTCTGATTATATTATGGAGAAAAAGGGGGTAATATATATTTCGATTGCAGCAGTGCTTGTAGCTTCGGTCATTGTCTTATGCAAGTTGTGCGGACAAATGCAACCTCCGCAAAATAACAGTTCTGTCGAAGAAAGCATATCTGTCGGTGAGGACATAGAAAATGCCGAGTCTGAGGACTTTCGCTTTTTAGGTGAGGGTGATGGCCGCCCGGAGAACTTTGACAAATGCCCGGAACCGGTCACGACGGACAACATTCGCCACCTGTATCGCGAGTATATGGTTGCCTCGGTGGAAAATACTGATTTATATTTAGTGAAGCCGCATAAAATATATACTAGTTCACGATATTTTAACCGTCTGATAAGATTTGAGAATGGGATGCAGGTTGCAGCCATAACTTATTATGGTTGGAACATAGATTTCATATATTGTCGAGAAAGCCGTTATCTGTTAGGATTGAATTCACTTGCAACGACGGCCGGATATAAAAATCATTCCTCATTTACTTGCAAGACTGTCCTTCTTGATACAAGCCTTAATACAATCAGTGAAAGAGAGTTCAGATACAAAGAGCAAGGTGATGCTTATTATGCGTACACATATATCCACTCATTAGATCAGAAACAATATGGATATGATTTTGTTGTCATTAATAGCGGGTTTGATTCATCCGATTATTTTGAATATCGAGGACATCTTTCCAACGAGAATGTGGTGACAGCTTCATCAAAAAGGCTGGTTAAAACTGCTGAATAGGTAAAATTACGTATAGGAATAACGCAGGGGATTCACTTTCTTTGCGGAAATCGTGGATTGGTTATAAACTGTAAAAACTGATAAATCATGAAAAGACCATTTTATAGGGTGATTATTATGGGCGCCGTGGCGGCAGCATTGGCATTGGTATTGGACGGATGCAAGAAGGAGGCTGCTGAGGGGCCTGATCTGGAATTGAATAAGGAAAGCATTGACCTGAAAATAGGGGAGACCTTCAATCTGAAGGTCACGAATCTGCCAGAGGGGGCTTCCGGGGTGAATATCCGCTGGGCGAGTGACGACGACAAGGTTGCGACCGTGGACCAGAATGGTCTTGTGACCGCGACCGGCACCGGCAGGGCTATAATTGCTGCCTGGACAAATAATGCGAGCCATGTGGCGAAGTGCAAGGTTTGTGTGCCGCGGAAGATAAATTCCTATACGATTCCTGATGATTTTTTCCCTATTTGGCGTGATGCGGAAAACCCTATAGAATTGCCGTTCACATGTGATCCTCCGTCGGCAAAAGCAGATGATTTTATTTGGGAGTTTTTGCCCAATCAGACCCTTTATCCGGATGGTGAATTTGAATTGTCAGTTAATGACAGGGCGTACATTAAAGCATTGAAAGCCGGTTCCGGAGTGTTTCAGATTACCCCGAAAGATGGGAATATGGAACTGGTGAAAAGATATCGCATTTATGCATACGAGCACAGGTTTAATATTTATCCTTCTTATACTGGTTATTCGTACCTTGGACCGGGACTTGAAGATGGAGAAGAAATTGATGTCTCGAAGTTGAATATAGATGATAGATATGGAAAGCCTTATGTGCTGTTGAAATCTTGCCAATTCGAATGGGATAAAAATGATGACAGGCGATTTAATCTTGATGATCCTTCTATTGTCGAGATTGGCGGTTATATTTCTCCTATCGAGTTGACACTTACTGTTGTACCTAAAAAATCAGGCAAAACCACATTGACCATAACCAATAAGCAACTCGATATAAGAGGCGCAGTCGAAAATGTTTTCGTCCGCAAAGTCGTATTGCGCGTCCCTTAGATTGTCTATGATGATGCAAGTAATTGCATCCCATACACTTACCAGATTCGGAATTTGTTGCTTCTTTGCAACGGATTCCGAATTTGCGTTTCAATCCGATGGGACATGATGCTGGTTTATGCTATTGTTAAAATAATAATATTTTGTTATTATTTGCGATGAATACTAATAATCGCGCGTCGTTAAATACTAAAACAGATACGTCATCAAATACTAAATTTGATGCGCAAGCAAATACTGATATGGCAGAAAAATTTCGTTCAACGCCTTGTCATATTTGATTTACATTTTCATTGGATAGTGTCAAATACTAATCCGGGAATATTCCCTATTACCTGCTTAAGGTCATCCAAATCCATATATCTGGAATTTTTACACTGAGTTTGATACTTTTTTACTCCTATCTTCTTTACTATATTCTTTGCGACTTCTTCACAAGGGGAATTTATTCCATCTGATAAATCCCACAATTCTTCCACATTTTCTTTGCGTTCAGTGATAAATCGAAATCCCCTTTTTTTCAGTTCTTGTACCAACTCTTCTTTCCCAATACGCGCATTCACATATACGGTTCTATTTTCCAAAAGAACACCTTTCTCATAAGTATCCACCACTTTCTGTATATCACGTTTTATCCTTTCGATCGTTGATTCCGGAGGGACAAACTGCCAAAACAATAATGGGATATATCCTTGAGTCAACTCATACAAAGGTTGTGATATTAAATACTCATTTAAATATGTACCCTGTACGGAAACCTTTGTCAGATCCCGATTTTTATACATAAAGTACATAGCTATGTTTGCACCGAGATTATACATATCCATCATATCATGGGTAGCAATCAAAGAATAGACTTGCGCCGGAGTATGTTCACGAATACCTTTTGATATATTATCAATTTGCCTGTCGACAACACCGCTCTCCCAATCGGCCAAGTCCTTACCTTTTTCAAGAGATAACATATTATAGTCCACGATATTTCTTGATATTGTATGGATATCATACTCTGAACCTGATTGGGTATATAAAATATAAAGAGAACCATTTGCATACTCCTGGCCATCCACTCCTGTTTTACTTATTTTCCGGCAATAAGATTCACTTTTCACGTTCTCCCCTATGCCTGCGATAATTACGTTTTCTACTTCATGCTCTATTATAAATTGCCGGTATTCATCAGGCAAAGCCAATAATTTTATCCAGGCAACTCCGACATCATTCATAGAAGCATCATATCCCAATGTAGCATAACAAGGGACTCCAACTTGCGAGGAATACTCTAATATGGAAGAAACTTCTTTGGCAGAATTGACAGAAACCAAAAAATGCAACGGTAACACAGGGGCCTCCATAGCTGCAGAGAGATACGGTACTGTCGGTACTCCCGTAGATATTATCACTGTTTTAAGTTTCTTCGACTTGCCCAAATGTTCATTATATAAATCCACTGTATGCCGAACGGATTGCTGAAGGAAATCAGGTGTCCCCCATACCGGTTTAGGGCCTCCTCCCGGCCCTATAAACCAGGTATGACTCACACCGGCCGTCAGATTAGCTAAAGACTTCTGGACAGCATATTCCGCACTCATCCCCCCATCAAGCATAAATACATTCATCCCTTTATATTCCTCTTTGGTGATCTGATAGGTAGTCAACATTCCTGGAGTTACCACCCTAAAATAGGAGGAATGTATCAACTGTCCCTCCTCCTTTTGATAAACCCCTACAGCTGCAGGCGTAAATTCTGAAGGAACCTTCCAAACAAATGGCTCTCCGCTAATCTCCGCAAGAACCGGTTCGCCTTCCTTAGACAAATACTTCAGTATAATCGTTTTGTTTTCTGGCTTCCCATCAAAAGAAAACACGACATCCTCTCCTTGCGAATAAACAAATTTATCCGTTAATACACGAGCTCCAATCTCTCCTCCTGCCAAAAGTGCAATGAAGAAAGTTACCATCATTTGTTTTATATTCATATCGATAATCTGAATCTAAACCTGATGTTTTATCAATGTTCTACCAATCTCATATTCCCGACCTGTGCACAAATAGTGCGAAGTTCCTCTAATGTCAAGTACTCCATCGACTTAACCACACTCCGATACTTCTGCACCCCAATACGTTCAATTATATCATAAGCGAATTCTTCAGCTGAGCCTATTTTATGATTGACGCGTCCAAAATACTCTTCCGTTTCTCCATCATCTTCCGGATTCCATTTATCTGCACTCTGTCTAATTCTAATTTTTTCCGAAGAAACGCCTCTTGTTGTCAACTCATCATAAAATTCATAACGTCTCATATTGGAATTCAGATAGAAATATCCCTCATACAGATGATCGGCAACATCCGGGAAATATCCGGCAATAGCAGATTTTAGATACCCGTCAACACGTTCCACAGTAGAAGCCGCCGAATTAAATTGCCAGTACAATAAAGGTATATATCCAACAAAAGCTTCATATTGAGGGTGATTGGTAAGATACTCGTTAAAAATGACGCCATTTACGAAAGGTGCCTGCAACTTGCTCTGGTTCTTTTTTATATATTGGAGTGTTAAGAAAGAAGATATATTGTATAGAGCCATCATATCATCTGTCTCAATTGTATAGGCTTTCACACTTGGCATCGCTTGCGCAGAGCCGGATATATTTGTTATCTGATCATCAACAATGCCACTCTCCCAATCAGAAATATACTGCCCTTTACCCAATTTCAACTGATCATAATCGTACAACCGATGTTTCAACGCGTCAATATCGGCATCCGAACCAAAGTTGGTGTACAATATATATAAAGAACCCGGTGCATATTCATTGGAAGCTGTACTCTGCGTCAAGACCCTTCGGGAATAAGATTCGCCATGACCTTCCTGGCCTACTCCATAAATATAGACTTCTTCCACTTGATGGTCTTTTATGAATTGCTTATATTCTTCCGGCAAATCCAACAGTTTTATCCAAGCTACACCCACTCCGGGCATAGAACCGTCATACCCCAATGTAGCATAAGACGCATATCCGTTTTGATTGGAATAATCGAGTATAGCTTGCACTTCGGAAACAGAATTAGCTGACACCAGATAATGAATAGGCAAGTAGGCGGCCCCCATCATTGTCGCAAAGTAAGATACTGATGCAATCCCTGTTCCGATCACCACTCTCTGTATCTTTGTGGTAGCCCCGATCTCCGAATTGTAAAGTTCAACTGTTTTGCGGACGGAACGTTGCAAAAACTCCGGAGTAGGCGCAACCGGATAAGTGCCACCTTGTGGAGCCTCCTCCATTGTAGCAGCTATTCCCTGATCGAAAGCAGCCATTGTCTTTAGCACCCCGAACCCGGAACTCATATCTCCTATCTGATGATACACTGGAAGTCCCTTATAATCTGTCTTTTGAATATCGTAAGTCAACAGCGACTGCTCATTGATAGCCCTAAAATATGTTCCGTCAATTGTGGTAGTTACCCCTTCTTCAAAATCTAAAATGAACCTGACTGCACAGAAGGAAGAAGGTTTTAATGTGGCCGGAAGAGTATACAATGTTCCGGCATCCACCGGAACAGATTGCCCCGATCCTATTTGAATATTGGAAGCAACGGACTTTTCAGCTAATACACGACCTCCATCATCCATATTTTGGATTACCACTTTTACTTCATGAATATCCATTGGATAGTTCGTTTCATTTTTCAAAGTAAAAGAGCAATTAACCGGGTCTCCTGGCCAATAGGCAACCTTATTTAACTCTACATCAGAGGCTTTGGCCATTGTTGTCAGAAATCCGTCATCAACAACTTCCAAATCTTTGCACCCGCTAGTGACAGCCAATGCAGAAAGAGTGATGATTATACTTACAACATAATTAATTATTCTCATTGTGTTTTTCTTTTAAAATTGAACCCTTATATTTATTCATTAATAAAGTAGCAATCTCAACGGCATTGCCAACAGGCTCGGAAGGATAACGTTCATGCGACTTGACCCAGTCAATTTCAAATTGTGTCACTCTTTGATGAAAAGCATCAGAATTAAACGGCTGCCTGTTAGAAACAGAGCGGACAACTTCATCTATAAACATCTCCCAACGAGGCGCATAATATCCCGAAACCAAACCTCCCCAAGTACGATTTGCGTAATCATTTAAACTCTGATCCTTATCTCCCCAGGTTGAAACGATATTACGGGCATTCTCTTCGTAATAGTTTTTAGAAGCTTCGTCCGTACCCAAGGAACGGGCGTCTTCAATCCATTTCCCCAATAAAAAAGAAGATTGGGTACTTAGCAAAGCATCCACATCATGCAGCAATTGTTTCATTTCAGCGCCTTTTTGCTCCAACAACGCCAATTGCTTCCGGGAATAAGCTTCCGCAAATTCATCGCGAAGCTTCATGAAATGATTGCCAAGCACTTGCCTTCCGATGTTGACAACATCATACTCATAAGCAGAATTCCGATGTCCGCCAGCTTTTAACAACATCTCCCACACCTCAAACAGCGTTTCATTAGAATACTCTATCGTCGGTGTAGTCGTCCAATTGCCATTTCCTTTTAAACAAGGACGTGCATTCATCAATGTCCCCTGTCCCAAAGCAGCCGGTGCGGTATAAACACTGTCATAAAGTACTCTCCACGCCCGACGCATTTGTTGATTTTTCAGACCAGTCCGTCTGTCTGCCAGTTGGTCTATCCATACAGAATCCGGAAGATTACAATCCCATGCTTTACTGAAAACATATTCATACATAAAAGGATTTACATCAAACCCCTCCAAAGTAGAACCCAGTCCTGAGAAGTTTTCTCCACCGTTGGCATACACATTCTCGATTCGTTTCCCCACTTCTTTTGTGTTTCCGGCAAGCATTGTATTTCCCCCAAAATTCCCTAAATAGCACCATAAATACGGCTGGCCGAAATAGCGGTCTGTTTGTTTCCAAACTTCAGTATTCTCACAATAATAGTCCAGCAACAATAGTTTATCTTGAGGCACTGCTTTCAGGAAAGCTTCTACCCGTTCGTTTGTCCACAAATGTCGGTCAATATAGAATAACCATGTCATTTGTAGCCAAGTGGCATCCGGATCAACCTGAGTTATAGACTGATAAATATGTTTTGAACAATTGGCTAAAAACTCCGGTTCCCAACTTGGAGGAGCCACTTCATTAAAAGGGTCTGCCCCATAAATATTATCGGTCCCGAACAACTTGGTCTGCTCTTCCAGAAACTCTTTCTGTATAGTTGCGAACAACGGATCAAGCGGATCCAGGAAATGACTTCTGTATTTGTCCTCAAAACCTCCCCAGGAACTCATCCGGCTAATCTTGGCTTCCGGATAAATTCTTTTAAGTTCCGAAGGTACGTGCCCGGCAAATGCCGGAAGTATGGGACGCATATTAAACTGACGTTCACGGGCAACGATTTGTTTCTGCAGTGCCTCTTGTGTATCCAACCATTCCTTAGGCAAAGGTCCCTGCCAATAATCCAGGTTAGACATACGATGCCAAGGCAAGTGAGCCGGTCCCGTGAAATAGTTCCTTATCTCCTCATCTGTCAATCCAAATTTTGTCCATACACGATACCAAACTGATTCTTGTCCCGTGATTGCCAAAGGCATGTTGACTCCATTTAAAGCCATCCAGTCAATCAACCGTTCCCAATCTTTCCATGTCCACCACGGCATTGTATAACCGAACGTGCAGTAATTATGAAAGAAACGGTTCTCGCAACGGGCAGTTGAAGTTATTTTTTTTTGCAGCATCGGTAATACTTCCGGCATCTCCACCTCATCATTCACATACCAGGAAACAGACGTAAGGCAGCAATGATTCAAATAATAGTTCAACCCTACAGCCATAGAATTTGCATTATTCCCACGTATTTGTACCGTTCCTCCTTTAGTTTCTATTTCATACCAATCCTTTGCAGCTATCTTTTCTGATTGTTCAAAACTAAATTGGGAAGCATACTCCGGGAATAAACGTTCTACCATCTGTTGCATCGCCTTTTCGTCTTCAGTGCTTGCTTTGCATGAGGAACACAATACGACCAATGTCAGCAGAAATAAATATTTAGCCTTACTCATACTTTTAGAACTTACTATTCGCCATGGGTAATCGTCAGATGTGTAAGCCCGGCATCATCAAAATTCTTTTTAGTAAGTGGCACGTCCGGTCCTATAATAACGGTATTAAGTTTCTTTAGCTTCTTCAAGACTGTCAGATCAACATTCGGATTGATAGTTTTGTCCACCGAGAAGCCTTTCCCCTTTATGATAGAAAGTGTTTCCAGATTAACAAAAGGTAAAATATCGACCAACGTTTGTATTTCTCCCTGAATAGTCAATGATTTGAAGTTTTCTATGTCTTGACAATTCGGCAGACGGTCAGCATATACTATCAACCAGGTATTCCACCAGTCAAAATACTCAAAGCGCAAATCGGTAGTGGACCAGTCTTCACCAACTATAGGACCGTATATCAGTGCCCATTCACCTGATAATGATTTCTTGAATTCCGCATCATTAAAGAATGGAACATTCTCCGGACGAGTATTTGCAGCAGGTACATATTTATCCGTCAATGCCTTGGTCTGTACTTCAATTGTCTGCTCAGGGCCAGAGACTCCTTTTGCCAAAAGTTGTACTTTGATTGCACTCTTTTGATTATGAGGTAAATTGGCAACATACGAATAATCCCCAGGTTTAAATCTATCTACCACTTTTTCACCGTCCCGATCCGTATAAGAAACCTGTATCTCGTCAACAACAGGAGGAAATGCCCACTGCAAAATAGCGGAAGTGGCACTACTTACTCCGATAGCGGCATTAATCGGTAAGGAAGACAAATCAACGTCTGTCGTATTGATCACAGTCTGTTCTGAATAATTCCAATAATCTCCGGCTGATTCCGTACGTCCCAAAGCTCTTAGATAATACGTGCTGTTAGGGTTCAAGAACAGAGTCTCGGTAAATTCTCCCGACAATTCAGTCAAATTCTTCTTTATCCGTTTGTAAGTATGAGATCCACTTTCGCCCTCATTCATGGCCGTACGTTGCCCAGGATACTGTTCTTTACCATATACCAATCCTATTTCCTGAGTTTTGGAACGTTCGTCATTGACCTGATAAGTAAATGTGACATTCGCTGTTATGCCATACAACAGTTCCGCTTTCTTGATTTTTAATGTTACATTTGGGGTAACGGTCAAGTCCATTTTCTTAAAATTACGAATATCACCATAAAGTGTATCCAATTCAAAGAATGGTCCGTTCGCCCACACTTTATAGCGTGACGGATATACCTTTGTATTGCGATATGTTCCATCAGGAAGTGTGTTATACTCCAAAGGAACCGCTACGTCTCCATACTCCAAATCCAGTAACTTTAATTTAGCCCCATAGTATTCGGTAGCAACCTTTTCACCAGTCAGCTTGTCAATAAAAGCGCCTTCGTAACCACCGGTCAAGTCATCCAAACGTTCGTCGAGTCCACATCCTGACAAATTCAGTGTCAATACTGCTAAAAGCAGCATTTTAACATTTATTGATCTAGTCCTTTTCATATTCTTTTCTTTTAATTTTAAAGTTATTAGTTCCAACCATCATTCTGCACGATGCCAGGGCTTTTGCTTAAAGGAAGCGGGCAATAATAGTCTCTTTCCTCAAACCATTTCACTCTCGTAGCCAAATCCGGTGCTTCTACTTTTTCTATCGTATAATAAACGGAGGCAGGAGAAGTTGTTTCATCGATATGAAGAATAGGATAGAGAGCTTTCAACGTTTTATTGTGCATCTTTTCTTCCCCAATACGCCAACGCTTCAAATCCCAATAACGGAATCCTTCATACATCAAGTCTATTCGGCGTTCATGCCGTACAACCTCCAAGTCCATAGTTTTGGCAGGCAATCCTCCATGTATGCTGCGCAATTGGTCAAAAGAGGCTTGAGCAATTGCCAAATAGTCATTTATTCCATAAGTTGAAAGTTCAACAGCAGCTTCAGCCAAATTCAGAATAACCTCGCCATAGCGAATAACGACAGCATCCTGCTCGTTTTCCTGTATAAGATAATCATCCAACTTCTTCACTCCATACAGTGTCTTTTTCAGAAAAAATCCCCAGTTGGTAGTTCCTGCTGCAGAAATATTCAAGAAAATGCCATCTTCTCCACTTTTCATGTATTTTTCGTGACCGGGCACTTTCTCCGCTCCCATCCAATCTTCAAATTTTTCATAAGAATATTCGTCAGTAGTTCCATCTGCCCTTTTCACCTGTGTCTTTCGATAGATAGAGAAACGTTCACCCAAGAACTCTCCACCAGGATAAATAACAGTAGCGTCCAGACGTTTATCGCGGTTTGCAAAAAAATCTTCGGGATTATTCTTTGAAGCCGCATAGTCCAATGGCTGAATCTTGCCGTCTAATGTTTCAAATTGTTCGACAACGTCTAAAGAAGGAACCATAAAGGCACAGTAACCGGACCGTTTGATACGATAAGATTGATACCAGTAATCCTCATATACAACCACTCCTGTCTTGGCAACGTTGGCAAAACGGAAAATTATCTCATTATTGTTTTCATCTTTTCCGTTAAACAAATCACCAAATTCAGAAGAGAGCGAATACTTACCGGCATCAACGATTTCCTTTGCTGCTTTTGCTGCTTCCAACAAATATGTTTTCGCCATTTCTTTACGAATTCCCTGAAGACTATTGTTGGAAACTTTTCCATACTTGGCAATAGTCCCTGCATACAGCATAGCCCTTGACTTTAATGCCAATGCTGTATACCGATTGGCACGGTCACGATCTTCTGAGGCAATGCGCTGTACTTTCGGAAGTAATACAATAGCCGAGTCCAAATTATCTTTTATGTAATCCCAGGATTTTTCTTCTGTTGAACGATTATTGATAGAACCCACATCATCCAACGGGCTTGAGTACAAAGGCACACCACCATATCGTTTCACCATCTCAAAATACAGATAAGCACGAATAAAATAGGCCTCCCCAACTGTACTCAACACCCCTTCGTTATCCGAATTCTTATAATTGGCGATAAACTTATTCACAGTATTGATTGCCTTATAATTCCATACCGCCTCAAACACTTCACCTCTACTTTGAGAAAAGACTCCTCCGAAAACCGTCCCCGGAGTGTTATTTCTCATAACCCCATTTTCATACGTAATATTGCTCGCGCCATCATCGGTAAAAGCATCTAGATGATGTTGCCTGTACGACATTGCTCCATCACCGATACAATGGATTGATTTGCGTAATTCTGCATAATTGGATAAGAACTGTGCTTCTGCCAGTTCGGGATATTTAGCAATGTCCTCTTCAGTAAGAATTATTTTCGAATCGACAGTAAGCCAGTCGCTACATCCGCAGCACAAGCCCAATGCCAATACCATATATATGATAGATTTTGCTTTCATGACCTATTAGAATTTAAGATTTACCCCTACATTAAATGACATGATTTGCGGATAGCTGGCAAACGAAAACTGACTTTCAGGTTGTTCCGGGTCAAAGAATTTCTGCGAAGAGAAAGTCAGGCAGTTATAAATATTCGCATAAATCTTCAACTGTTTGATATTAGCCTTCTGTGTAATTCGTTGTGGCAAAGTATATCCCAATTCCACATTTTTCAGACGAATGTAACTTCCATTCCACATCCAAAAATTAGAACCCAGACGATTGATTGTTACTGATGTAAAATCTCTGACTGCAGGGAAATATCCGGGTATCCATTCTGAATTCGGATCTGTATAATCGGCACGATGCCAACGATCCTTGAAATATTCCCAGGTGTTCAGGTTGGTAGCTCCTTCCTTAAACGCGTCCATATCGAAAGCGCCTATCTGGAAGTTGGACAATGCTCCTCCCTGCCAGAACATAGAGAAAGCAAGACCTTTCCAAGAAAGTCCCAGATTAATACCATATACCAACTCCGGATAGGCATTTCTTCCGATAGGACGTTGGTCATAGTTGTCAATATAGCCATCACCATTCCAGTCTTCGTACTTCAAGTCACCCGGTAATATGACACTGTTGTTATTCGAGTTGTTATGCATTGGTGCATTAGCTATTTCTTCATACGACTGATAATGTCCAATGCAGTTATATCCCCAACGTACGTTGTTCCAATGCCCTTCGGTGTTCCACTTCCATTCGTCATAACCGCTTGTGAATCTTCCGTGTTCAATATTGCCTTTCTTGGTTCTGGACCACGACACATTCCCTCCGACAAAATAGTTGACTTTTCCTATTTTATGCTGATGATTTAGTGAAAGCTCAAAACCACGGGTATTGTCATGGTCTAAGTTATACCAAGTGGCTAATGAACCGGCATTATCATTGGCCTTTTGCGCAGGAAGTCCATTGCGCTGACGATAGAATACATCTATCGATCCGCCAAGCATGCCCTTCCACAACTTAAAATCAACTCCCGCATTTATCATTGACGAGGTAGCCCATGTAAAATCCGGATTAGGATTCAAAGTGGGATTTAATCCATAAATGGTGCGGTCGCCAAAATTCATCGGAGTACCCGGATATTGGTATCCGCTTTGAAAATAGTATTGCTCACTATTAGCATAATACCGACTGGCATCCGACAAATCGCCCAATTTTCCCCAAGAAGCACGAATTTTAAACTCATTCAATGCTTTTTTCAAAGGGTTCATAAACTTTTCGTTTGTCAGCATCCAACCAATAGAGGCAGAGGGAAAGAAACCCCACTTGTCAGCAAAATACTGGGCGCCATCATATCGGAAGTTGAAATCAATGAAATACTTGGAAAGATAATCGTAAGAGAAACGACCAATGAAAGAAGCCGTTCTGTATTTACGGAAAACTTCACCATTTGTCACTTGCTTATTGGCAATGCCGCCTGCCATCATATCCAACACGGTAGAAGGAAATTCTCCACGAGACGTAAAAGTGGCACGGTTTTCTGCATCCGAGAGCTCAAAAACTAACCCACTATTTATATTATGATTTCCAAAGGAACGGATATAATTGATGAATCCCTGTCCGGTTACATTATAGGAAAACCCATCTTCCAAACTCAAATTTGCTTTATTGGCATTGGACGCTGAAGCACTCTCGTAATATTCCCGCGCATCTTCCCTATAACCCATATAAACGATATTCATATTCCAGTTCTTACTCCACAAATCAGATTGCGTATATCCCACCGCAGCCTTCAAAGAGAGTCCCTCTACAAAGGGAACTTTATATTCCAAAGAAAAATCCACATTCAGATTCCTTTCTATTTTCTTGGAATACCCGGATGCCTTTTTATCCGCCAAGGCCATCGGATTCACCGTGCCTTCCCCGCCAAATGCATAATAATCGTCATGTTCCGGCCACTTTACAGGTATATTCGGAGCCATATATTTAATATTGCGGGCAATCTCATACGACGCGCTCCCCGGGTAATTCAGGATGTTAATGACAGCTCCTACGCCGACAGATAACTTCAAGTTTCTCAATATATCCGCATCCAGATTACTACGGAAATTGAAACGATTTTTACCAGTAGAATCTGTTGTCCAAATACCTCCTTGATATAAATGGCCGGCTGAAATAAAATAACTGACTTTATCTGAACCTCCCGAAATATTGATATTGGACTGCGTGATTGGAGCATTCTTTATCATTTCCTCATACCAATTTGTGTTATAAGCGTAGTCACGTGCAGCCATATCAGCGGATGTAATCACCGCATTCTTATCATTAATCAATTTAGTGTTAGCATAATATTCACAGACTAAAGTTTGCCACAACATGGTTGATGCGGGCCTTGGATAGTTATGCGGCATTTGCAATCCGAAGTTCGTATTGACATCCAATGTCGTCTTTTTGTTTTTTCCTCCTCTCCTGGTTGTTACAAGGATAACTCCATTTGCTCCCTGCATCCCATAAACAGCGGCGGCCGATGCATCTTTCAATATAGAAATAGATTCTATTTCGGAAGGATCAATGTCACTATAATTTCTTCCCGGAATGCCATCCACTACCACCAAAGCCGAACCGAAACCGCGAATCTTTAAATCGGCTCCATCTGAACCCGGCTCGCCACTTGTCTGACGGGAAAAGACTCCGGACACTCGTCCTGTCAACGCATTCTCCAAATTGGGGACTGAAGAATTTATCAGTTCCTGATTATTTATAGTCGAAACGGAACTGATTAATTTCTCCCGCGTACGAGTCGAATATCCGACAACAACCACTTCATCAATTGTTTTTGTATCTTCAACCAACACCACTTCTGACAGTTTATTCGTCTCTTTCGCTGAATAGGTTGTAGGAGTAAAACCTATATAAGAGAAAATAATCTTCGAATCATTTGAAGGCACATCAATGGAATAAACTCCATTAAAATCACTGATAGTTCCGATATCTGTACCTTGCACCATAATACTTACTCCGGGCAACGGTTCGTGAGCCTGATCGAGCACCACTCCTTTTACAATGTGACTTTGATCTTCTTTTTTAGTTTTCTCCTGCTTCGATACCTTCTTGTTAATGGTTATCTGTTTTTTATTAATGCTATAGGTAAGATCCGTGTTTGCAAAAACTTTATCCAGAATCTGCTCTACCGTCATATTCTTGAAACGGGCAGGAACCTTCACATCTTTATCAATCAGCTCGTCATAGTAGAAAAAGACATAATCACTTTTTTCTTCTATTTTCTTAAAAAGTTCCACCAGTCCCAACACTTTATAGTCCAGAGTTATTGTTTTCTTCTGTGCATACAATTCAACAGGGAAGGCGGATAGCAGAAATACGCCCAATGCCAGAAAAAAGCTTATAAAGGGCCCTCTCACACTTGGTAGGTGTGATTCTTTTTTTTCATCTTTATCAATCATGTGGTTAAAAATTAAATTATACTTCAATATTTTAAGGATATTCTATTACGAATAAAATGGTCCATATCCTCTCTCTTAAAAGGATAAACTAATTGGTGGTTTTCATATATTAATCATAGGCTACTTTTCTTTAGTGTCACTTTATAAGTATCATTTTCTTTATTTATTACCACAGGAGCCGTTTCTGTGATAGTATTCAATAGTTGTTCGATTGTATCATCCAAGTCCAACTTTCCGCTACATGTGATTTGTTGTTGTTTGTCATAAACGATTCTCACATTATAGTATCTGGACAGCTGTTTGAGTATTACACTAAGTTCTGTGTTTCTAAATGATAATTGTCCATCTTTCCACGACCCATAATCTGCCACATTCACTTTGTCTACAACATATTTATCAGCTGATTGTCTGAACCGGTCATTAGGCAAAATGCGCACGGTTTCTCCATTAGACGCGGCCACCTCCACTTTACCCGTAACCAGCACAATACTTTTCTCTGCATCCTTCCGATATGCCGAAACATAGAAAGATGTTCCCAACACTTTTATTCCCATATCCGATGTTTTAACAATAAAAGGTTTCTTCGGATTAGGAGTCACATCAATATATATTTCTCCATCCACGTATATTTCACGTTTCTTATCTTCAAAACGTGTCGGAAACAAAAGCACTGTTCCTGCATTCGCCCATATTTTCGTACCGTCGCAAAGAGTGACATGGGCCCGTTTGCCATACGAAACAACTAATTTATTAAGCTCTCCTTCAGTAGCATCCGCCATTTGATTATAGGTCAAATCCGGGTCGCTTTCAAAAGTTTCTTTCAACTGATCGTCAACAAAAAGCTGTATTCTGTCACTCGTCAACACAGAGTCGCTCACCTGCAACGATGCCAGATAGTCAACTGCCGGAGCTTTTGTTTTCCAAATAACCTCTAACGAGACGAACAGAAGAAGAACAGCTGCCGCAGCTGAAGCGCTCCACCAACCTATCTTATACAATTTATGTTTTCGTTGAGACATTTTCCGATACTGAATGGCTTGTTCCAGTTTCAAACAAGCATCGTCCACTTCTTCTTGGGGTAAAGACGCTTTTTCCCACTTCAACGTCGCCAGTTTCTCCATCGCTTCTTTTAAATACGGCTCACGATCGGGATACTCGGCTATGATTTTTTGATAATAATCTCCTTCCTGGGAATAAAACCATAAAAGGAATAAATCATCGTTCAAAAAGTCGCTTGTAGTATATGATGAATACTCTTTCATTTTTTGAGTCAATTAAAAATTTGTTTATTGCATATACGAGATTCGTATGTTTTTCATCTCCTTTTTCCCTGAAAAAATAAATAAAAAAAGCAGGAAATTATAAGTTCACATTCCCTGCTTCTATTTACAATATTCATTTCCAATCATTTAAAAGTAGACGTGCCATATAGGTACAAGGCAAGAAAAAACAGAAAATAATTTTTTGAATCCAGTTTTCTCAGTTTCTCCATTGCTTTAAAGACTTGACCACGCACCGTTTGAATTTTCATATCCAGCATTACCGCAATCTCTTCATAAGGCATTTCCTCTATAAAACGTAAATAGACTATTTCCCGCTGATGATCTGTCAGCAAGTCAAGTATTCTATTCACCCTCTTTTTTAGCAATAAGTCTTCTTCATCAGAAATAAAGCTTTCTTCAACTGATACGGACAATTTAAAGCGTCTTTCCTCTTCGCCTATAGTAACAACATCTTTCTTTGTACGCGCCCAATCAATCAACTGATTCCTGACTGAACGCAGCAAATAAAACTTTATTTTCTTCTCATCAATACAAAAGTTCTCTTTGAAATATAATCTTAAATGCACTTCTTGAATTGCATCTTTCACATCTTCTGCATTGAACCCCAAACTCACTCCATAAGCATACAAATCTTGATAGTAGAGTTTGTAAAGTGCAAAAAATTGCATATCCCTTTCCCGAACAGATTGATGATTTGATTCCTGGAACCTCATTTTCGATGCTTTCGATATTTTCAACAGTTTGTCATTTCCGGATTTAGGTTGACTCGGATTAGAGTCTATCCTTGATAGAAGTTAACTCAGGTTTAACGTTATTACTAGTAAAGGTTAGGTGTCGTCCTTATCCCTGTTTCTGGTTATTTCCCCAGGTCTTATCCCGTTCATGGGGCGACTGGAGGACGTAGCCCGGAAGGAGCCCCCTAAACAACGGACAAAGGTAAACTATTTTCAGGGATTTCCAAAGCCTGTTTCTCCCTAATGACTTCCTCAATGCTGGTAAAGCGCATGTCCTTAAGTACGTATTCCGGAAATCAGAAGGCGCCACCAATGTAAAATCGGTCCGCAAGTAATTACATCCCATACACTTACCAGATTCGGAATTTGTTGCCTCCTCGCAATGGATTCCGAATTTTGTTTCCAATATAGGGTTTTTAACGCCAAGGAATCCAAATTATAACAACTTCTGAATACCTCATTGGCAAACATCGCCAGTGTGGCAGGTAGTGTCAGCTCGAAGTTGTTATCCGATGGCTTCTTTCTTTTGTGCATTTGCATAGAAATGGCACTTATAAATGTGTTTTTGAGATTATTAAGAGTTTTTGTGGTTTACAAAAGTTAAATACGATAAATCTTCATCTTCTGTTAGGAATTTGTTACTTTTGCGTAAAACTGATTTGCTGGACAGGACGAGCTGTTAATTAATAAATTAATACATTGAATATGAAACTGTTTAAGAATCTATTGCCGCTGCTGTTAATGCTGATTGTAGTACTGCCTATGGCGGCACAAGGTGAAAGAACTATCAAGAGAAAAGTGGCTATAGGGCGTTTTTCAAATGAGACTCAGTATGCGAAGGGGTTATTTTATGATAAAGAAAATGATCCTATGAGAAAACAAGCTCTTGACATCCTGTCATCTAAACTTGCATCAAGTGGTAAATTTATCCTATTGGAAAGAGAGGACCTTGATATCCTCATGAATGAGGCAGGGGCTAACATGAACAAGATCGGTGCAGATTACATCATTCTCGGATCAATCACAGAGTTCGGCAGAAAGACAGAAGGAGAACAAAAAGTTTTTTCTTCGACTAAGACTCAGACTGTAGAAGCGGGAGTGAGTGTCCGATTAGTGGAGGCAACAACGGGGCTTATTATTTATTCTGATGAGGCTAAAGGCTATGCGGAAACTTCGAGCAAGCAAGTGATGGGCATTGGCGGTTCTGCCGGATATGATGCGACACTTAGCGATAAAGCTATTTCAGCAGCATTGTCTCAACTTGTTGAAAATATCATTGACAAGTGCATGGATAAACCGTGGAAATCATATATTGTTTCTGTGCAGGATGACTCATATGTTATATCAGGCGGTACTTCACAAGGACTTGCGGCGGGTGACAGGTTTTTTGTGTATAGGAAGGGCAAGGTCGTGAAAAATCCTCAGACCGGAATTGATGTTGAACTACCGGGGACTAAGATTGGCGAAGTTATCGTTCAGTCTTCCTTTGGGGATACTCCAGAAACAGAATTGTCGTTTTGTCGTTATGAGGGAGAAACCTTGGATACTGATAATTTGATGAACTATTACATAATGGATAAATAGCCATGAAGAAGTTAATTGTTATAGCAGTATTTGCAATATTGTTGACAGGCTGTGGAGTTGGAACCTATTCAATACAGTCAGGTGTAGAAGATGCAGCGTATATTTCGTTTACAGATGATATTATGCAAGATATAACCGTCGTAGTTGACGGACAGTCCTTTGTTGTCAAGACTATAAAGCAAAAGGCCTACAAGAGTGGGAGGAGTATTAGGCAGACCGTTTTGAATACCATTAGAACCGTTCCTGGGCAACATGAGGTTAAAGTAATGATTGATGGTTATGAGGTGTTTGGCAAAAAGCTGCTCCTCTCCACAGGTGAACATAAGATTCTTGAATTATGAAAAGACTCCTGACATTTGTTGCACTTTTATTCTGTTTTACCTCATGCGGAGTTACATCATTGTACTATTGGGGCGGTAGTCAGAATGGAGCAACAGCCTATGAAAATCTCACGTACAAAAACTATGATAAGCAGACTCCTGAGAGTCTTTGCAAGTTAATATGTATGTACGAAGACATCATAAGTAATACTGGTGGAAAACGACAACTGCCGCCACCGGGTATCTGTGCGGAATATGGATACTTGCTCCTTATTCCTGAAAATGCCGTAATCTTTGCGGAGCATGCGACCGCGATGCAGAAGAGGTTATTGGATTCTTCTGATTATCCTTCTTTTTTTTCAGCAAAGGGCAAGGAACTGCTTAAAATGGAGATTGAGTTGTATCCGGAATCGGCAAAATTCGTTGCCCCTCTCATTGATAGATTCTGTAAATGAGTTGTCTTATGAAAAAGATTATATACTTCTTGCTTTTTTGCTGCATAATAACTTCTTGTGGCTCAGCGAAAATGGTTACCAGAGAGTCTCAATATGCGAAGATGTATGAAGAAAAGCCTCTCACGCTGCTTGTGATGCCTCCAATCAACAACTCCGCAAATGTGGAAGCCAAAGATTTGCTCTATACCTCAATCAGCAGGCCATTGATTGAGGCAGGATATTATGTTATTTCTCCGTTGTTGGCTATGGACGTGCTCAAAACAGAGAGCGCATATGATTCTGAGATGTTCTTTGAAGCGTCCCTTGCTCCGTTCCAGAATTACTTCGGTGCTGACGCTGTGGTGTTTTCTATAATCGATACGTGGGCAAAGAAGGGGTTGGGTATAGAAACTAAGATCAGATATGTCATCAAGTCTGCATATACAAATGAAGTTCTTTTTGACAGAAGTTGCGATTTGTTCCTGGACTTGTCTGTTAATTCCGGATCTTATGGTTTGATAGGTACGTTGGTGGACTTGGCTGCCTCTGCAATAAATACGGCTGCAACAGATCATATTATTGCAGCAAGAAAAGCTAACTACTATATTTTCAGGGATATTCCCAGAGGAAAGTATAGTCCTGAATATATGAACGATAAGAATGTTGATGCGGAAAAGAAGGATATTGTAGCAAGGGTTAAGTAAGAACTTCCTGCGGAATGGCTCGCATTGGGAAGAATACCGACCGGCGAGCAGATCCAAGACTTGATAGAAAATGTGGATTTTTTGTAACTTAGGGGCATAAATATATGAAAGCCCAATGGACCCTATATACAACTATTCCCTTTGTGCCGCGCTGCCGTTGATGCTGTTTTTCGGCATCTATTTTTTGTTGGGCAGAACTCCGGAAAAGGCGGTTTTTGACAATTATCTGCGCTCCCGACGCATAATGGGAGCGGCAATGCTGTTGCTCGCGGCCAATTATTCGGTGCATTTCTTTATGAAAGTCCGTTTCAATGACGCCGATGCCGCCATCCTGATGAACCTGTCCACTTATTTCCTGTGCTACTGGCTGTTCAGCTCGGCCCTAACCACATTGCTTGACCGCAAATATATCACCCGGCGCAGGTTATTGGCACATATGTCATTGTGGGTGCTGTACTCCGCGAGTTCCTGCATTGTCCTGAAACTGTTGCAGGAAGGGACGGCTCAGGCAGTGGCGATATTGGCCTTGGCTGTGTGGCTGGTCGTATATGGACTGTTCCTGACATGGCGGCTGCTGCGGACCTATCACAGGGTTATCCGCATTTTCAACGAAACCCATGCGGACGACATCGGGGCCTATATCAAGTGGCTTTCCGTTTTTACTTATTGGGCCGTAATATTCGGAGTGGGCTGCGGATTGCTGACGTTCCTGCCCGACCAATACGTCTATATCTGGATTCTGATGTCAATCCCGTTCTACATCTATCTCTTCCTTTGCTATCTGAACTATATGCTGTTTTACGAGCAGGTGGAAAATGCAATGGAGGTCAATGAAGAGCTGGATCATTTTGAGGCGGAGCCGATGCAAGAGACACCATCCTACCATGCCGAAATCGCGGAAAGAATCGCGGGTTGGGTCAATGCTGATGGTTACGTCCGGACAGGACTTACCATAAAAGACTTGTCAGAGCAGTTTCATACCAATCGTACCTATCTCTCCGAGTTCATAAATGCCACATACGGAGTGTCATTCCGTGACTGGATTACAGGGCTCCGCATTGACTATGCGAAACGCCTGCTCGTGCAATATCCTAAGTTGACGCTGGCTGATATTTCAGAACGATCCGGCTTTTTGTCGCCGAGTCATTTCATCCGCATCTTCAAGGAAAACGCGGGATGTACGCCTGCCAGATGGCGAAAATCCAGTTGATGCGGCGGCGAAAAAAATAGCCTAAACGACAAAGATGTGTGATTCTGACAATTGAAACGCTATTTTTCATCGGGAATCGGCCCGAAAAGAATGTTTTGTACTTTCTTTGTACAGAGCATTTTTTAAATGCAGTTTAAATCACTTGCTAACAAACAACTGATATTATGAAACGATTCTTTATTGTCCTTGCAGTATGTTCTTTATTGGCATCTGCCGTTTCGTGCGAGTACGACGCACCGAACATCAATTTCACCACCACCGTTACCAATGATTATTCAGAAGTCGTCCAGGCGATTGAGGATAATACATTGACCCTTGCCGAAAAGTTGAAGATCATCAATGATGCACTCGATAATCAGACATTGACCATCACCCAGCAGGCGGACATCCTGAAGAGAGCCTATGAAAACGGGGTTCTCAAATACGAGGAATTGTTCGAAATGCTGCTTGACCGACTTGGGAAAATCAAAGAAAGCACCGAAGAGAAACTCGACGCCATCAAGGAGGTGCTCGAAACAGGAAACGATACCATGAAAACCAAGCTTGACGCCATCAACAAAGCGATCAACAAGGGAATTGTGGACATCAATGCCAAACAAGACCTCATACTTACGGCATTGAACAGTTTGTCATCTTATAGATTCACCAAAGACGAACTGTTGGAAGTTGGCGATGACTATGTGCTGGTTCTCGCAACCTTCTGGAACAGTAATTTCGAAAACTATGAGGTGGTACGAGCCCTTATGGAATTGATACCGACATCATTGCCTGCACGATATAAGTTCTGGTACCATCAAGCGTCAGGCAAATATCCATTTAGTGGAAGTGAGGCTACGAGTTTCTACGGTCCGGCCATTACGGAAGGCGGATGCTTGAATACCATAAGAGGCGAAAGTGATTTGTTCCTTGCGATTGACCTCGAATGGAACAGCGATGCTCCACGCTACAGGTACGTCGGTTTAAACACTTGTTACCTGCTCAAAAAAACATATAGACGCGGATATGCTTATTTCGTCGTAGATAAGGGAGACAAGACAGCTGGAATCAACGTCAAGCCGGAGTCATCAATACCGGGCGACGACATGTTTAATGATTATTCCAACGTAATTGTATACGAACATCGTTTCGCCGCCGAGAAAGGAAGAACCGGCGTCTGGGGCTACAGAGGCCTGGCAAATGGTCAATATTCCTTTGATAACGTTAAAAGTGTAGACTTTATATTCGTAAAAGACGAGTAACCGCTAAACACTTGATTATGAAAAGATTACTAACATTGACATTGACAGCGATCCTGTTCGTGCCCCTCATTGATATCGGGGCTCAGGAGCGCGGCAGCGGGACTTATCGCACTTGCACCTGGAGTCTGTATGGAGAAGCCGGCGCCACGATGTCGCATGGTATCGGCATTTCGAATGTGAATGCAGCTCCATGGACAAGCGTCTCTCCGGAAATCGGGGCCGGCGTGTCCTTCAACATACGCCCATGGATCAGGCTCGGCCTGAACTATGACTTTTCCAAATATGCCAGAGAATTGAGGTTCAATAAGTTGCAGCCATTGGACACTCCTGCCGGGGATGGCACCATTGACACTGACGGCACCCACACAGGTGACCTCTCGGGGGATTTCTCCGGAGAAATAATTCCGGACATAGACGGTACGCCGGCAGGGGACAGGCTTCTTCTTGAGAAAACCGGCGGACTCGCATATACCAAGATGTGGACACGTTACCATGCCACCGATCTTACGCTGGAGTTCAACGTGATGGAAATCTGGAAAAACCGGACGGACAAGCGTTTCAACCTCTACGCGGGAGCGGGTTTCGGCTGGCTCTTCGCCAAAGGCAACACCTATAACATCGCCATGGGCAATGAGCGCTGGAAAGAAAAGTACAAGGAGACTACCGACATCTGGCTCAAGGCCGAAAACACCCGCCACAACTATAATTCAGGATATGTTCCAATGCTGGTTTCCGCGGAATTCGACGTGACCCCTATCGTAACATTGGGATTACAAGGCAATTACAAGCGGCTCTTCAAGTGCGACAATGCCCCTAAGGGAATCGGCACCGTGTCCATGGTCGTGAGGCTGAATCTTCTCGGCGGAAAGTCCGGATACAAGAGCAAGGCCAGCAGGTTACGTGACTCCGAGAATGCCCTGGCGGCCATGAGGGACATGAATGAGGTGCTGAAAGACGAGTGCGAGGACTCGATGAGCGACCTGAAAGATGAACTTGCAGAGTCGCAGCATGAAATCGAAAAGCTCAAGTCGGAATTGGAGGGTCTCAAAAAGGAGAATGAGGAGCTCAAGACGCAAGCGGAAGAGAAGCCGGAAGTGTCACGTGACACCATCGGCAATATCTGTGTTATGTTTGATTTCGACAGCAGCAAGTTACGCCAGCAGGCTAAGACTGAACTCGATGATTTCGCAAAGAGGATAAAGTCAACGGAGGGCTACGAGTTGTTTGTTATAGGAGAGGCTTCTGCACGTGGAGATAGTCGATATAACTTGAAGCTCAGTGAATTACGCATTGACAGCGTTATCAGTCACCTGAGCAAGAAGGGCATAGATTGCAGTCTGGCATATCGCCAGCCGCTCGGCGACACAGGAAAGGATCCGTCGAAATCCGCTCAGCGAGTCACGATAATTGTTGTCTCTGAATGACATAATGTTGTTCGAGATGAGTTGTGCGTATGGGCTGACTGAAATGACCTTTTCATTTCTGTCCCTGAATCAGGCGCTCCTTCTGTGGAACCGATTTGCAATAAACAGAAGAAATGTCTATCTTTAAGGTTCACTGACAAACTAATAGACAACAGCCATGGGAAACGGAAAATTCTTGCAGTTCTTGACTTTACTTCTATGCCTTTGCTTCGGATATTTCACATATAAGGCCTATAGTGACGTCCAGCAGGTTAAGGAAGAAAACGCGATTCTGCGTGAGGCTCTGGATTCTCTGCTCGTCGGGTCGACGATGACTTCACCCGATGCAGAGCCGGATCCTCTGTCGGCGGCTTCAAGCATATCTGCGTTTGTGGATGAAATCATAACTGACGCTCATAAAGAATACCGCGCCGGCAAGAAGGCCGATGCCAAAGAGAAGTTGGGAGTTAAGGTGAAGTCTTCTTATCGGATGGAGGACAGATATGTCAGTTTCCGTGTCGAAGATCCTGAAGTGCGTGGAAATGCTGAAGGAATTGTCAAGCTTGACATTACAATAAGCCAGAGCGGGGATGTTAAGTCAGCCAAGCTGAACTCAGCTTCTACAGTCACAGATGAGGAGGTAATCGAAGCTTGCAAGAAAGCTGCACTCAAGACCGGCTTCAATTACAATTTTGATGCCCCGAAACTTCAGAGGGGTACGATCACGTACACTTTCTACAGATAGGAATCAAACCTTTGTCAGGACATTGACATTGCCGACTATTACCCGACTTCTCCGGAAAACCGCCATGTTTTCCGGAGAAGTTGTTGCTATTTAGCGACTTGTCCGTAAAACTGCCCTGTTTTCCGGACGAAACCGATTATCTTGGTCAAAGTGCACGTCATGATTTTGCTCAGCTGTAGTGAATTAGATGGTTTTATGGTCGTATCCGGACAAACGTGACAATTATATTGGCAACGTTGGCAGGATAATGGCGAGATAAAAACATCGGGTTCAGCAAGGTTCAGGTTGAGGTGTAAACTCCCATGTCCACACAAAAATAAATTCTAGGTATCTGCCTTGCGGGACGCTTCTCAAGGCGTCAGAATACGTCCCTTTCTGTGGTTCGGTTAGATTTGCTTCCGGGTGGTCGCGCATCCCTTGCACTGCCACTGGCAATCTTACGAATGGCGACGGAGAAAGCTGGCGTCGGTATATGCCGGCTTGGGCTTTTTTGAGATATAGGACAATCGACATTGACATGAAGAAAGACCTTGTCAGGATTTGGAAGGATAATCAGAGAATTGTAACTTTAGAAAAAAATAACAATATGGGACTACCTATAAACATTGACAAACTGTTAAGGGGCAACGTAGTAGAATGGGAAAGAATAGATTTCAAGAAAGGATGGAATCCTGAGGATGTACTCCATTCTGTTTGTGCATTCGCGAATGATATGCACAATTGGGGAGGAGGCTATATTGTTGTTGGTGTTGAAGAGAATAATGGCACCCCGATTCTTCCGCCATGTGGTGTCGATATCAAGTCTGTTGATGGCATTCAGAAAGAACTTATGAATCTCATGCATAAGATTGAACCAGTTCCAATCGTTATTCCAGAGCCAGTTCAGTATATGGGGAAGACGATTTTAATATTGTGGATTCCTGGAGGAGAGGCTAGACCATATAAGGCTCCAGTACGTCTTGGTTCTAAAGAAAGTCAGAAGGCATATTTTATCAGGCAGGGTTCTGTGACGAAAAAGGCGACCTTGCAGGAAGAGCAGGTTCTGCTGTCATTGGCAGCCAAGGTCCCATTTGATGACAGGATTTGTCATGCGGCAAGCCTGGATGATCTCAATTTACTCTATATCAGAGATTTTCTGCGTAGGGTAGATAGTGATATCACAGAAAAGGATATCAGCAGTATGTCATTCGAACAATTATGTTGGCAATTGCAGATTATTGGAGGTGCTCCTGAGTTTGTCAGGCCGAAGAATGTCGGATTGCTTTTCTTTTCCGAGAATCCTGAAAAATATATCCCATATGCGAGGATAGAAATTGTACGTTTTTATGATGACGTTGGAGATCACTTCGATGAAAAAATCCTTCACGGGCCGATACATCGTCAGTTGCAGGAAGCCCTGGACTATATCCGTTCACAAATCATCGTGGAGAAGGTTGTGAAAGTTGACGATAAGGCAGAGGCAAACAGGGCATATAATTATCCATATACAGCAATTGAGGAAGTGCTATCCAATGCGGTTTATCATAAATCGTACGATGATCGTAATCCTATAGAAGTCCGGATTGAACTAAACTCAATAATTGTGTATAGTTTAGCTGGGCCAATGCCGCCGATTACGAATGCGGACCTTCAGAATGAAAGAGTTGTGTCTCGCAATTATAGAAATCGACGTATCGGTGATTTTCTGAAAGAGCTTGATATGACAGAAGGCCGTTCCACAGGTTTCCCTAAAATCTTCAGGGCAATGAGGAATAACGGCTCCCCTGATCCGATCTTCAAAACAGATGAACTGAATCAATATTTTTTGGCAGAACTTCCTATTCATCCCGCATTCGTGGGAGACGATGTCGCTCGTGATGTCGCTCGTGATGTCGCTCGTGATGTCGCTCGTGGCGCAGCGGATGTGGATTCTTTGGAATCATTGATAATCAATATGATAGTCAAAGATGAACACGTAACACGTACCGAAATGGCAGAAGTTGCCAAAGTCAGCACGAAAACCATAGAGCGACAAATCAAGCAAATGAAAGATAAGGTTCGTTATGTCGGAATTGGTGGGAAGGGCCACTGGGAAATTTTGGAATGAAAAACACTGGCTCAAGCCAGAACTTCAGGAACAACCGGAACTGATGCAAGTGAAATTGACCCTACATGTTCAACCTGACCCAATAAATGGCCCAATAAATGGCCCAATAAATGGCCCAATAAATGGCCCAATAAAATTGACCGAAAGACAGGAGCTGATTTTGCAAATGTTTGCCGAGGACAAAAGTCTGAGTAGGGAAAGGATATGCGAAAAGACGGGATTATCAGATGGTACAATCAAACGCGAGATTGCATTCCTCAAAAAGTCAGGATATCTGGAACGTATAGGGAGCCTTAAAACTGGATATTGGAGAGTAAATTCGCGCATCCCTTGCCCTGCCACGGGCTCAAGTTCAAACAGTGTAGGAAAAGTTTGGTAATCTGCGGAATATGAAGTAAAGGAAAAATTTAACGAATTATTGAATGGGGTTAAAACACGTAGATATTATGTTTGAAAAATACGTCAGGAAGTCATTGGCCTTTATCGTGGCGATGAGTATCTCGTTTGTTGCGTCAGCATTGACAAGAACGGAGGAGCATCATTTTTTCCGGCATCGGGGGATGGACCGCGAGTACTTGCTTTATATTCCCGAGGGGATCGGTCAGGACGCACCTCTGGTCATGGTGCTGCACGGCTATGGCGGGCGTGCGATGAAGGGCGGGGAGAATTTGCGCGAAGTCGCTGACCGTGAGAAGTTTGCGGTGTGTTATGCGCAGGGCGCCAAGGATGCGAGAGGCAAGACTTGCTGGAACGTCGGCTATCCTTTTCAGGCGGGATTGAAGACGGATGATGTCGATTTCCTTTGCAAATTGGCGCGTCATCTTCAGAAGGAATACAATCTCAGCCGCAACAATACTTTTCTGACGGGCATGTCCAATGGCGGCGAGATGTGCTACCTGATGGCGTATCTGAGGCCTGATTTTTTCGCTGCCGTCGCACCGATTTCGGGGCTGACGCTTGTGTGGATGGACAAGGAACTTCATTCGAAAGGCCCGGTTCCGCTCATGGAGGTTCATGGTACTTCGGACAAGACGTCCGCGTGGGCCGGTGAGCCTGAAAACGAAGGTGGCTGGGGTGCGTATCTGTCTGTGCCGATGGCTGTTGCGAAGTGGGCTGTAGAGGCGAAATGTACTCACGAGGTTACCGAAAATCTGCCGTTGAGGCGCAATGCCGTAGTGCTTCACCGTTATTGTGGTGGCGAGCCAGCCTGGAAGGGCGGCCCTGAAATTGAAGTCCGGCTGTATGAGGTCGTCGGCGGTAAGCACAGTTGGGCAGAGGCCGACATGGATACCTGCGACGAGATCTGGCGATTTTTCAGCAAGTATCTGAGATAAATGGCGAGATAAATGGCGGGATAAATGGCGGGACTCGGCCACGGGGGGTGAAATGTAACTAATTGATAATCAGATATCTTTTAAGATGGGGCGTGGAAACGTAGACTTTTTTTGGCTGCGTTTCCACGCTGCGTTTTGTAACTTATTGATAATCAATGTCTCTAAAAATGGAGCGTGGCCGCGTCCCGCCGGGGCTACTGTCGCGCTGCTTCGTTTCCTGTCCCGATGTTTAACAAATGTTTAACAAAAACGCACTTTCCATGATCCGGTTGGATTCGCTCCCGGTGGTCGCGCATCCCTTGCCCTGCCACGGGCAATCTTACGAGTAGCGACGGAGAAAGCTGGCGCCGGTATGCACCGGCTTGGCTTTTTCGGTCAAGACGCCTTTACGGGAATGGGATTCCCGACGGCGCCTTGACCAAAAAAGCCCGCTGTCTATCGACAGCGAGCTTTCTCCTTGTTCGTGATTCGGTTGGGATTCGAACCCAAGACCCACAGCTTAGAAGGCTGTTGCTCTATCCAGCTGAGCTACCGAACCATCCTTAAGTTTCTACACGAAGGTTGCCCTTTCGCGAAGAACAGGTCTGCAAATATAGGGATTTTTTATTTAATGGCAATGTTTCCAGGCGAAAGTTTTTGCAAATTTTATATGCCGGACACTCAAGAGTCTGATACCGGCGGCGTCCGTGAAATGTATATTTGTCTATTTTAACATAAGAAAATACCACTTCGACCGGCGAACGGCGCCGTTGTAAAGCATTGATTATCAAGAACGACTTTCAAAAGTGCCCCATTTTGGTCCACTTTTCATCCACTTTATGCAAAACGTTTTTACCTATTACATAATTTTGTAAACGAAATACAAACAGTAAGAGGAAATCTTCAAGGATTACATAATTATTCAATAACCAATTAAGTTATGCGTAAACTTTTAGTTGTATTGCTTATGTTCGCCAGCGTGGTATCATTCGCGCAGCAGCATAGTGTCAATGGAACGGTCAAGGATCAGAACGGACAGCCCGTCATAGGACTGACCGTATTGGAGCAGGGCACCAAGAACGGTGTCATCACCAATGCTGATGGCCGTTATGATATCACAGTGTCATCATCAGAAGCAGTCCTGGAGTTCTCATCATTGGGATATTCCACTGTGACTGAAAAAGTAGGAGGCCGCGCTGTCATCAATGTAGATGTACACGAGACCGCCATCGCTCTCGACGCGGTAGTCGCCATCGGTTATGGTTCAGTCAGAAAGAAGGACCTCACCACCGCAGTATCTACCGTGAATACAGAAGATATGGCCTTGAGACCGGTCACTGACGCCTCCGGATTTATCCAGGGCAAGGTTTCCGGCGTGCAGGTAACCCAGACAAGCGGCCAGCCGGGAAGCGGTATGGTCATCAGGGTCAGAGGCGCCTCCTCCATTTCTTCCACCAACGACCCTCTCTACGTAGTGGACGGCGTGCCTGTAGGAACAGGAAACTATGCCATCTCATATCTTTCCCCGAACGATATCGAGACAATGCAGATCCTCTAGGACGCTTCATCAGCAGCCATCTACGGATCACGTGCAGCAAACGGAGTAGTCCTCATCACCACCAAGCAGGGCAGCAAAGGCAAAGGCCCGAAGATCAACTTCAGCGCCTACGTCGGACTTTCCAACGTCACCAAGACCTATGACGTCCTCAATGTGGACCAGTACCGCGAACTCCAGAAAGAAATCGGAGTGGCCAATGTCCCGGAAGGACTCAAAGACGAAACAGACTGGTTTGACGAGACTTACAGAACCGGAATTACCCAGAACTATCAGGTTTCAGTATCCAATGCCTCCGACAAGTCACGCTACTACATGAGCCTCGGCTACAGCGACGAGCAGGGTATCCTCAAAGTCGCATACAACAAGAGGTACAATGCGAAAGTCAATCTCGAATCAGACCTGTTCAAATGGATTACCGTCGGAATGGACGTTTCCTATTCCCATTACAAGAACAACGGAATCATCTCCGGAACAGGCGCCAACAGGGCAGGCGTCGTGCTTTCAGTAATCAACACCCCTACCTACGCAAAGCCTTGGAGCGAAACAAACCCTGACTGGTATTGGACACAGTTCTACGGCGCGAACCTTACGACTCCGTCAGAGAACCTCGCCAGAACAGAGAACAACTACGACCAGACCGACAGGGCGGTGATGTCTGCATTTGCGCGCATCAACTTCACCAAGCACCTCAATTTCAAGAGCACGGCAAGTATGGACCGACGCTGGGTGCACAGCTACTCATTCCTCGACCCTATCCACACATCTTATGGTAGGACACAGCATGGAGAAGCATCCGACTCGAGGACCGACGACAGGAGAATGGTCTATGACAATATCCTGAACTACAACAATGTATTCGGCAAGCACTCCCTCGAACTCATGGGCGGTATGTCAGCCACCACATCCGACTGGCAGCAGCTTACAGGCTCGAGAAACTATTTCTCACCGGACAACAACAATGCGATTTTCGGCCTGAACGGCGGTAACAAAGGCGGCCTCAGAGGCCAGAGCCAGAGCTGGAGCGAATGGGCCATCATGTCATATCTCGCACGTGCAGCCTATAACTTCGACAGCAAATATTATCTCACGGCGGCATTCAGAGCCGACGGTTCCTCAAAGCTTGCACCGGGACACAAATGGGGCTATTTCCCTTCAGTTTCAGCAGCATGGAGAATCTCAGGCGAGAACTTCATGAAGGAAGTAAGGTGGATGAACGACCTCAAGCTCCGTATCGGATGGGGACAGCAGGGTAACCAGGAAGGCCTCAGCGACTACGCATGGCAGCAGATGTACTCCACCAACTACTACGACTGGACAGACTCCAAATATGCTGATTCAGTTCCTACCCTCGGCGGAAAGTCCAACATCGGAAACCGCGAACTTACATGGGAGACAACATCTCAGTGGGACCTCGGTATCGACCTCGCTGTGCTCAACAGCAGACTCACATTTACATACGACGTTTACCGCAGATATACCAAGAACCTGCTGATAACCGTCCCTATGCCGTCCCCGTACTCTGACCTTATCAGAAACGATGGAGAAATGAGCAACTGGGGTATGGAGTTCGCCATCTCGTCAGTCAACATTGACAAGAAAGATTTCAGATGGACCACCGACTTCAACCTCTCATTCAACCGCAACAAGGTCGAGAAACTCACCCTGCAGAAGGTCTATAACTACACCACCACTTCCGAGGCACTCAGCGAGCAGGTAGTGAGAATGACAGAAGGCAAACCGCTTTCATGCTTCTATGGACTGACCGCGAAAGGTGTTGACCCGGAGACCGGTATGATGATCTACGAGGATTATAACAATGACGGAAAGATCAGTTCTTCAGACCGCCACTACATCGGTGATGCCAACCCTGACTTCATCTGGGGTATGACCAACACCTGGAGCTACAAGGGATTCAACCTCAGCGTTCTCCTTACAAGTTCCATCGGAAATGACATCTACAATGCATCCAAGATAGAGATGATCGGTATGTACAACGGCTCCAACCAGATTACCGATGTGCTCCGCAGATGGCGCGTTCCAGGACAGGTGACTGACATCCCTAAGGCCGGTGAAGTGGACAACCTCAAGGCTTCCACAAGATGGATTGAGGATGGTTCATATCTGAAAATCAAGAATATCACACTCTCTTACGATTTTTCAGGCAAATTCCTCAGGAAGCTGAATCTCACCAAGATACAGCCGTATATCACACTTGCGAACATGTTTACGTTCACCAAGTATTCAGGATATGACCCGGAAATGAGCCAGTATTCAAGCGCTACAAGTATGGGAATCGACTGGGGTACCTACCCTAACGTCAAGACCATAACTTTCGGTGTCAATGTTGATTTCTGATGACTAAGGAGACATTATTATGAAAAAGATAAATTATATTCTTGCGGCGGCTGTCGTTGTGGCATTCCAGGCTTGCGACTTGGACTTGAATCCGCACACATCCTACAATGAGAACAATGTGAATGTGAAGAACGACAGCGAAAGCCAGTATTCTACCAGAACAGATATGTTGGGACTTCGCAACTCCCTGTATAACAGCTGGGTAAAGGATATCCAGGAAAAAGGTTACATGGATTGGCTCATCTCTACCGAGACCAGAAGTGACAATGCATATTGCGGCAGTCCGTCCACCGGAGCGATTGTTGCCATCGAGGCCAATAACCAGGACCCTGCAAACTCCAATATTGCCCGCGACTGGGACTGGTACCTGCAGCAGATAAGCAATGCCAACAACATTATCTGTAACATTGACAATATCTTCGCAAAAGATACCTCCGCAGTGAAAATGACTCAGAAAGAACACGACGAGTGGAAATCCGAGGCATTGTGCTGGAGAGCTTTCAACCTCTTCAGGATGGCCCAGCTCTGGGGCGACGCTCCTATGATTACCGTCATTCCGCCGGAAATCACATCCGAGAACATCGAGGAAGTGTACGAGGACTATTATCCGAAACGCACACCGGTAGATGAAATCTATGGCCAGGTAATCGAGGACCTGAACTATGCCTGCGACAATGCTCCTGACGTGAACCCTTCGGACAAATACCTGTTCTCCAAGGCTTTCGCGCATGGTCTGAGAGCAAGAGTCTATGCAGAGAAACAGCGTCAGGACTGGAACCAGGTCATCAATGACTGTGTGGCAGTCGAGGGTATGGGATTCTCGCTCGTGGACAATTACGGTGACCTCTGGGGCTATAATGACGACGATGCTGTAAGGAACACCAAGGAATCCATCTTCGAGGTGACTTGGTCACGCAACTCAGGAAACTGGGTGTGGATGATGTATCACCGCAATGCCTACAACCCTACGGACAGCTACTCCTGGGCAAAATGGAGCACACCTTCCAGAAACCTCGCTGCCGCTTATGATGCAGCCGGCGACACTGAAAGAAAGAATGCCTCCATCGTTTACGACGAATGCGGCTGGAGCCTCTACTATCCGTCAGCGAAATATGCGTTCATGCACAAGGTTCCGACCAATGCCAGCAGTATGATCCTGATGCGCCTCGGAGAAATCTATCTCCTTCACGCAGAAGCACTTGTGATGACTGGCGATCTGGACAACGCATACATCTATACGAACAAGACAAGGAACAGGGCCGGACTTGCAGACCTTCCGCTTTCAGTGAAAAACAGCAAGGAATCCATGCTCAAGGCAGTCCTGGACGAGCGCAGACTCGAACTTGCATTCGAAGGCTTCCGTTTCTACGACCTTGCCCGTCACGATATGATCAAGCAGGTGCACGACGCGATGTCCGATCCGTCATCATCAAGCTATGACTCATATTGGCAGAAACGCTCACCGCTCACGGACGAGACCATCCTCTTCCCTGTGCCTCAATCTGCCATCGACAAGAACTCGAATCTTACACAAAACCCGGGATATTAGAAATGAGATATTCATCTATTTATACTATTTTGGCAATGGCGTTCATGATGTCGTGCAGCTGTGATTCACAGACCTCGAATCAGACGCCGGAGCCTGAACCTGCCCCGCAGCCGCAGCCCGAGGTGGAAGCAGCCAAATCCTACACCACCACGGCGGACAAGTCCAGCCTCTTCGCGGAGAAGACCATTGCCTTCGGAAAGACAGCGTCAATGTCTCCTTACGCAGTGCGTTTCACGGACGAGACCTACCAGACGGTGGACGGATTCGGTGCGGCATTGACGGTAGCCTCCTGCTACAACATCCTGAAAATGCCTCAGGACAAGCGTGAGGCCTTCCTCAAACATATGTTCGACACGGAAAACGGAATCGGCAGTTCATTGATACGAGTATGTATCGGAGGCTCGGATTTCTCCATTGACAGGTTCACATGGTGCGACAAGGAAGGAATCGAGAACTTCGCCCCGGCAGAGTATGACTTGAAATACGTAATCCCTGTATTGAAGGAAATCAAGAAGATCAATCCGTCACTCCGCATCATCGGCTCCCCGTGGACAGCCCCGCGCTGGATGAAGAAAGAGGTGAACTCTAACGTCGACAGGTACTCCTGGACCGGCGGTACGCTCAAGCCGTCCTGCTATCAGGACTATGCGGAGTACTTCGTGAAATGGATACAGTACATGCAGTCGCAAGGTCTTGACATATACGCGGTTACCCCGCAGAACGAGCCTCTCAACGCCGGCAACTCCATGTCGATGGTGATGTACTGGGACGTTGCACGTGACTTCATCAAGACAGCATTGGGCCCTGCATTCCGGAAGGCTGGACTGGACACCAAGATACTCGTGTTCGACCATAACTACAATTATGACAACATGTCCGACCAGGCGCAGTACCCTCTGAAGATATACGCCGATGCTCAGGCCTCCGCCTACATTGCCGGTTCAGCCTGGCACAACTACGGAGGAAACGTCTCAGAACTGGACAAGATAGTCGCAGGCGCGCCTGACAAGGAACTGTATTTCACCGAATCCTCCATCGGCACATGGAACTACAACTTCAGTTCTTGTCTGATCAATGACATGAGGGACATCTTCTTCGGCCTGCTGAAGCGCGGCGGAAAAGGCGTCACCCTCTGGAACCTGATGCTGGATGAGAACAAGGGACCGTACACTGATGCCGAAGGATCCTGCAAGACCTGTTACGGCGCAGTCACCATAGCATCCTCCGACTACTCCACATTGGACTACTACACGCACTATTACAACATCGCGCATTGCTCGAAGGTTATAAATCAGGGTGCGGTACGTATCGGAACCACCGGTTATACCACCTCGGGACTGGATTATCTGGTGTTCAGAAATCCTGACGATTCCTACGGTGTGGTGATTCTGAATGAAAACTCCGACGCCAGGCAGCTCGTGTTTATTTCTTCCGCACATTCGGTGAAATGCGACGTTCCGGCCAAGTCGATAGTCTCTTTGAAATGGAAAGATTAAAAGATTAGGACAATGAATAAGATATTGAAAATAATGACATTGCTTGCAGTGCCGGCAAGTGTCGCCATTTCCTGCAAAGAAGAGGGGATGGATGTGAAATTCACGGACAAAGGTCCTGAAATGACGATTGAGAATTGCGATGACAAAGCATTCATGGGTGACTCCATAAGGTTCTCCATAAAACTTAATGACGAATTCCCGCTCTCCACATTGAAAGCGAAACTTCTGTTCGACGGTACTTCAGTCAGCGACCTGACCATCCGTACCAGAGAAAACGGAACCTACAATGCGGCCATTTTCGTGCCTCTGTTGAAAGATATTCCGAACGGAACCGCGGAACTCGCGTTCACCTCGCAGAATACCGGATTGGGAATCACAGAAGAAACGGTTGAGGTCAATATTGACAGACCGCAGCCTTCTACATTGACCCTCCTTTGCGACGGTAAGGAATACGCCATGAACAAGAGCGGCGATTACGCTTACGAGGTCACTGACAATTTCCCATCCGAAGCATCTGCATTGATCAAATGCGTGCCGGAGGCCGGTAAGACTGCGATATGGCTCGGTTGGGACGGCTCGGCGCTGAAACCTGTCGCTGCCGAGTCTTCAAGCACGATTCCTTTCACTGCCGTCAAAGCAGGTACATATAAGATTTCGGCTGATCTCATGTCGCTGACGGCATCACCGTTCGGCAGCATAACATCTGCATTGTCAGAGTCTGCCAATGTGGAACTGCTCAACCTTCTCCAGGGTTCTATGATCAAGTTCACCGGCATTGACAAGCCTGACCAGTGGGATCTGGATTATGATTTCTTTGCGCTCAATGCGGACAACTCCGTGTCATTCAAGGCAATGGACGGTCTTTATAGGCTGACTGCAGATTTCGGTGGCAAGTTCATCAAGGTCGAGGCGATGGCTGACAAGGACAAACCTGCGACACTTGAATCCAATGGGACAGTCTGGGCTATCGGTGCAGGAATCGGCAAGCCTAATGTGGGCCCGTCTTGGAACACGGATGATGGTGTATGGTGCCTGGCTCAGACAGAGAAAGGTATTAGCAGACTGACATTGACGGCAGGCGCCTCTATCGCGCAGACAGGATTCTCATTCAAGCTCTTCGGCCAGAGAGGCTGGGGCGTCGAGTTCGGTTCCTACGCTTCTTTCAATGACGAGACCGGCTTGTTCAAAGTCACTTCTGCAGGCAATATCGAACCTGCATCTGACGGTACTTCACTCGAGTCAGGCAAGGCATATCAGTTCATTTTTGACACCAATGCGGGAGTCAGCGCTGCGAAACTCACCATCAAGACTGTTGAAATTCCTGTCAATTCATTGGATATCAAGGTAAACGGAGTTCAGGCAAGCCGTTTGTCGGCAACACATTACAGCATCACGTCCATCGCATTGAACAAGGACGAGGCCATCACCATCTCAGGTGTGAAAGACCTTGCAAACTGGTACCTCGATCCGGACCTGTTCTACCTCGACGGGGCTTCTATAAAGCTCAATGTCGTAAGCGGCACATTTGCAGTGGATCTGTATCTCGACTACGGTTATGCGACTCTGCGCAGGCTTGCTGCAGACGGCTCCGAGGCTACAATCAATGACGGTGCGCTCTGGATGATGGCTTGGGGAGTTGCCAATCCTGTGATGACCAGCCAGTTCGCCTTCAATCCTGGTGCTGCATTCTGTATGGCTCAGGTTCGTCCGATGGTGTTCCAGCTTACCGGAACTGCTGTGGATGAGAAAGACGGAACCACTCTCGGCGGAAGATTCAGATATGACTACATTTCCGCGAAGTACTTCGGTCAGGACGGCTGGGGTACAGAGAAAGGTAAGATTCTCGGCGATGCCGGCACCGTGAAATACACCGACAGCGCGGCAGAGTTCTTCGACACGACAGTCGGTCTGCATGACAATATCGGCCTCAAGGAAGGAGTCCAGCTGGAAAAGGGTTCTGTTTATGTCCTTACCATTGACCTTTCTACGACTGCTACTGATGGCGTGGAATTGATTGACTTCAAAAAGGTCAAATAGTTATCAGCTTGTATAGTGTGGAGTCCGGCGTCTGAGAAAAGATGCCGGACTTTTTTCATTTTTCCTGATGCCGTGGAACGTGTTTTTCAAGATTACTGACTATATTAGCAGATTGTAACCGGAAGATTCGTGATATGATCAGGAAATATATTTACATAATTCTGCTTCTGTGCCTGTGCTCCTGCGGACGCGAAACGGGCATTGTAAACGAAGCCGTAAGCGAACTGGATGCGACATTGGCAATGAAAGCGACCTACGAAAAGGCGTTTGAATCCAGGATAAAGTCCATCAGGGAGGTGTACGGGCCGGACCGAAGTTATGAAAACCAAGTGGCGTTCAATCTCAGGATGGCAAATGAATTCCGTGCGAACAGTTTCGATTCCACCGTTTTCTTCCTTGCACGTAACCGTGAGCTTGCTGAGCAGAATGCTGACAAAGAAAGACTTGCCTCTGCAAATCTTTCGCTTGTGGAAGTGTATGCCAAGGCCGGTTATCATATAGAAGCCACGACATTGATGCAGAGCGTCATTGACGGCGGCATTCCGGAGAGCGTCAAGCTGCAATACCTCAGGACACGGCACACATTGGCAGGGGAGCTGATGTATTATGCGTCTGACAATACTGTGGGCGGGCTTCAGTTCGATGACAGGAACAAGCTTCGCGATTCGCTGATGAAATATGTCGCTCCGGGGACTTACGAATGGTATGACCTGAACAGGGAGGCGGCTCTGTCTGCCAAGGATTCGTCATCCGTGAGGAAATTCGCCAGAAAAATGATGATGTTGTCGCAGAAAAATGATCTCCGCAAATACGCCGGAGCCTGCTATTACTATTCTCAGGGCGTGCCCAAGAACCAGCCGGACAGCATAATGTATTGGCTCTGCAAGTCGGCTCAGGCTGACATCTCCAGCGCCACGAAGGATTACGCGTCATTGAACCTCATCGCCCAGTATATTTTCGATATGGGAGACGTGGACAGGGCGTTCAAATACTGCGCCGACCATTGTATGCAGGATGCATTGGCCTTCAACGGCAAACTGCGTCCGTGGCAGATTTCCAAATTCTTCCCTCGGATAGAGCACGAGTATGAACAGAGGAAGCGGGAGCAGAACCGGATGATGATGGCTGCCGTCGTCTTCGTGAGTCTGCTTCTCGTGGTACTTGCAGTGCTGTCGCTCCATATCTACCGGCATCACAATATTCTCGCGCGGACCAATGAGGAGCTCAAGTTATTGAACAGCAGGATAAAAGAGGCGGACAAGATCAAGGAAGAGTACATCGCGCTGTTCCTCGGAATGGTGTCGGACAATATAAACAAGACCCGAAAATATCAGAACCACATTCTCAAGTATCTCAAGCGTGGCAATGAAAAATACATCATTGACGAGATAGAGATGCTGCCGCCGATAGACGAGGACATCAAGACGTTCTACAAGATGTTCGACGAGACGTTCCTGAATCTGTATCCTGATTTTATAGAGCAGTTCAATGCCCTGCTTGCTGAAGGCGAGGCTATTGTGCTGAAGGACAATGATATGCTTACTCCGGAACTGAGGATATTTGCATTGGTGAAGCTTGGCGTGAACGAATCGTCCAAGATAGCGTCGCTGCTGCATTACTCGGCCAATACGGTATATAATTATCGCGCTAAAATCAGAAACAAGTCCAGAGGCCCTCGCGACAAGTTCGAAGATATGGTCAGGGAAATAAGGTGACGCTGGACGGCTTTTCTCATAGATTAAATTTGTTTTGAGCCGTTTTTTCAGTAAATTTACACGATTTTGCAAAACGATAATGATGGCGTTTTCGCAACTGGTTGACACAAAAACATTAAAACATTGAATATGACACAGAAAAAAACAAACGTAGTGGCTATTGTCACCATGTGCTTCATCTTCGCGATGATTTCATTCGTGACCAACATGGCCGCTCCATTCGGCACCATCTGGAAAAACCAGTATGAGTGGGCCGGAATGATGGGAAACATGATGAACTTCGCCGCTTATCTGTTCATGGGAATCCCGGCAGGTAAGATGCTCGTCAAGTTCGGTTACAAGAAAACCACACTGGCAGCCCTCGCTACCGGTTTCATCGGAATCGTCATCCAGTGGCTCTCAAGCCGTCCATTCGTAGGCGAATCTGCTATTTACGTATACCTCTTCGGTGCATTCATCTGCGGTTTCTGCGTATGTATGCTGAACACGGTAGTGAACCCTATGCTCAACATCCTCGGCGGTGGCGGTGACAAGGGTAACCAGCTCATCCAGATCGGAGGAACATTGAACTCCCTCACCGGAACATTCACTCCGCTCCTCGTAGGTATGCTCATCGGAACCGTTACGAAGACCACTGCCATGAGCGACGTCGCTCCGCTTCTGTTCATCGCAATGGGCGTATTTGCATTGGCATACTTAATCATTTCATTGGTAAATATTCCTGAGCCTGCAGCTGAAAGAAAATCAGTCAAATTCGAGCACAGCCCATGGAGCTTCCGTCACTTCGTTATGGGTGTCGTTGCAATCTTCTTCTATGTGGGTGTCGAGGTAGGTATCCCTGCACAGCTTATATTCTACTTCTCCGATGCTACCGAAAAAGGCGCGGGCATCACTGTCAATGGTGCAGCTATCGGCGGTGCAATCGCTGCCGTTTACTGGCTGCTTATGATGGTAGGACGTCTCTGCAGCTCATTCATCAGCGGCAAGATCAGCACGAAGGTTCAGCTCACAGCGGTTTCCGCTATCGCAATCGTTTTGACCTTCTGCGCAATTATCCTCCCTAAGGAAATTACCATTTCAATGCCGGCCTACAGCGTAGAAGACGGATTTACAATGGTTTCCGGCGTTCCTATGAAGGCGCTCTTCCTGGTACTTTGCGGTCTCTGCACATCGCTCATGTGGGGCGGTATCTTCAACCTCAGTACTGAAGGCCTCGGAAAATACACCGAGCAGGCTTCAGGTATCTTCATGATGATGGTTGTCGGCGGCGGCGTGATGCCTCTTATCCAGGAATTCATCGCCAAATATGAAGGCTACATGGCAAGCTATTGGCTTGTAGTGGCAATGCTCTGCTACATTCTCTACTACGCCCTCAAAGGCTGCAAGAATGTCAATACAGATATCCCGGTTGAATAATAACACATATATAATATGAACAAAATGGATATGCCTTATGTAGTCGGTGTCGACGTAGGCGGACAGACCACCAAGATAGGTGTTGTGGATATGAGGGGCCAGGTGCTGGCACAGACCGTTATCCGCACAGATACATACGATGAAGTAGACCCTTATATCGAGGAACTTGCAGAAGCCATCACCAAGGTAGTGGCAGACGCAGGCGTTACCGGACAGGTCCGCGGAATCGGAATGGGTATCCCTAACGGAAACTATTATACAGGCGAAATCGAGAATGCCGTCAACCTCAAATGGGGTAACAAGGGCGTCGTTCCGGTAGCCAAACTCTTGAAAGACAAGATGAACGGCGTTCCGGTAGCACTTACCAATGATGCCAATGCCGCAGCAATGGGCGAGATGACCTATGGCGCTGCCAGGGGAATGAAGAACTTCATCATGATCACCCTCGGCACAGGCGTAGGTAGCGGTATCGTCATCAATGGCGAGGTAGTTTACGGCCATGACGGATTCGCAGGCGAGCTCGGACACACATGCGCAGTCCGCCACAACGGACGTCTTTGCAACTGCGGAAAGACCGGATGTCTCGAAACATACACATCCGCAACCGGCGTTGCACGCACAGCACGCGAGTGGCTCGACATGAGCGAGGAACCATCTTCACTCAGAAGCCTTGACAACATCTCCTCTAAGGATGTTTACGAGGCAGCCAAGGAAGGTGACAAGCTTGCGCTCAAGATCTTCGAATACACCGGAACAATTCTGGGCCAGTCATTTGCAGATTTCATCGCGTTCAGCTCGCCGGAGGCAATCGTACTTTTCGGCGGCCTCGCACGCGCAAAAGACTTCCTCCGCGAGCCTGTCGAGAGATCAATGAATGCCAATGTCCTTCCTTTGTGGCGCGACAAGGTAAAGATCGTGTTCTCTCAGCTTAAGGAGTCTGATGCTGCCATTCTTGGCGCTTCAGCCCTCGCTTGGGAGCTTTAGCTTGCTTGTCTTTCCGGCCTATATTCATTTTCTCATCGGTCGAGTACTCCAGTACACTCCCTCTTCGAAAACGAATCTAGTCTCGGAAATACTTCACAAGTTGTAAATAAAATAACAGGGCGGTTGAAAAACGAGTTTCAGCCGCCCTGTTTTGCAATAGAATCCTAACCTTTCTTGCATAAATGCAGAATTTCCGAACTCTTGCATGCATTTATGATAATTATTCTTCTCTAACAGTCATTTCGCAGTTCTTGCAGTCGAAATCCAGCACGAAACGCCGTCCGTTATTCTCCAGCATCAGCGGATAATCGATTTTTCTTCCGTTCAGGTCAATGCTGCCGTGCCCGGTCCGCCCCTTATGCTTCGGACATATCCCCAATTCATACCGGATGCAATACTTTGTCCGCATGAGTTCTGCATCTGCCTGATGCCCAATCTCATACGCATCATCTATGACCTTCGCCCCGCAATCGGAATACACCTGGCCGGCAATCCTGTTGGCGACATTGAACTTATAATCAATCTTTTCCGGTGCTGCCGGGCTGCCATCTGCCGCTCCATCCCTCAGATTCATAAGAGGACGTGCGATTGCCGGCATTCCGTCAAGCGACTCTGCAAGCGAACGCCTGATACCGTTCAGAAACGCGGAAGAAACGAAAGGAATGCAGCCGTCGGAAGTCTCAATGACCAGTTCTGCACTAAAGCTATAATGCTCCGATGTTTTGGATAACTGACTCATTATCATTGACTTCATCCTCTCGGCATTCTCAGCGGCGGCATTGCCCCCGGGGACATTGACAGAAACCTTTCTGCCGTCCGGAGACGTTGCGTCAGCGGTGAAGGTATAGCCGCCGGACGCGTCGCCGGACACCGAAACATTGACATTGACCGGAATCATGCGGCGGCACAGTCGCGTGGCGAGGATTTTTTCGAACTCGGTGCTGATGTTGCGGTAGAGCAGCGTCCCCGGCGTCAGCCCGTCGGTTTTGCGGCAGCGGATTGTCGTGCCGGAGCAGATGTCGCCCCTGAATCCGACGATGTCGCCGTTCCTGTCCGTAAATGCGAAACCATCTCCGTTACAGAGAGTTATGCCATGTCTGCCTTCGACATTTAGCTCCATTTCATCCCTTCCGAGAGGGCGTATCTTGCGCACCTTGCCGATGACTTCGCCCATGCCTTTCGGAGTGTCCATGCTGGCCCATTGACCACGTTTTCCATCAATGAAAAGTTCCGTGTAGCCGCGGTTGAATGTCTTGGAAAGGTCGGGCGTGAATCCGCCGGTGATGATGCCGGAAGATGCCCTGCGGTATCTGTCCGGATGTCTTGAAACCAGCTCGTCAAGTGCCCTGGAATATGCCAGGACCGTATTTCTGACGTAGGAAATGTTCTTCAGGCGGCCTTCTATCTTGAATGAAGTGACGCCGGCATCCGCCAGGTCGCCTATGCGTTTCAGCAGGTTGTAGTCTTTCAGGGAAAGAAGAGCCTTGTTCTTTACCAGCACGTTGCCCGATGCGTCAGTCAGGTTATAGAGTGACCGGCACGCCTGGATGCACTCGCCACGATTTGCGCTCCTGCCTGTAATGCGCTCTGACAGATAGCATTGGCCGCTGTAGCAGACACAGAGGGCGCCATGCACGAAGAACTCGATTTCGCTGCCGGTGGCATGACTGATTTCCCTGATGCGCGGCAGCTCCATCTCACGCTCCAGGACTAGCCGTGAAAAACCCAATCCTTTGTAAAACAATGCTTTGTCTACACTACGGATAGCGCATTGTGTCGAAGCATGGAGCGGAATCCTGATGCGACGTCCATTGCCGTCCGGGCCGCCGTCCGCCATCTTCAGAATCGCGAGGTCCTGCACGATGATGGCATCCACGCCTGCATCTTCTGCCCGGCACATCAGGGAATATGCCTCCTGAAGTTCCTCATTATATATGATGGTGTTCAGCGTAATGAAGATTCTGGCGCCGAACTTATGGGCATAAGAGCATAGCTTGGCAAGATCCTCCATACTGTTTCCGGCCGCCTGCCTTGCGCCGAATGCCGGACCTGCAATATAAACGGCATCGGCACCGCAGTCGATGGCCGCGATGCCGATTTCTATGTTTTTCGCCGGAGCAAGTAGTTCCAGATCAATCATTTCACTAGAATTTGCCGGCAAGAAATTACTTGCTGAGTGAAGTGATGAGAGTCTTGGCCTGTGCTCCGAACTGAGGATCAGTCTCGACCTTCTTGTAGTACTCTACTGCCTTGGCTTTGTTGCCGGCCTGCTGATAGAGAGCACCTACTGTGAAAGCGATTGCACCTGCGTTCTTTGCTGTAGGTGCAGCCTCAAGATATTTCTCGAAGTTTGCGATAGCGTCGGCATTCTTGTTTGCTTTCTGTGAAGCCTGACCTGCGATAAGGTAAGCCTGAGCATTCTCCTTGTAGCTGTTTGCCTTCTCTGCAAATGCCACAGCATCAGCATATTTGCCAGCCTTCAACTGAGCAGCAGCGTTCTTCAGGAAAGTGGTGGAAAGAACGGCTTTCGCATTGCCTTCCTGGCCGTGACGTGCGGCGAGCTCAAGATATTTGACTGCATCGTCAAATTTTCCGGCATTGCCGAGGAACTGGCCGTATTTCAGTGCGGTGTTCGCATCTGTCGTATCGATGGCCATAGCCTCCTCGTAACCTGCGAGTACGCCTGCGATATCCTTGTTCTTCATCGCATCATTGACTTTGGCGAGGGCGATTCTCTTGCCGACGGTAGGAAGAAGGCTCTCTACCTCTGCGGTAACTTCTTCATTTCCATATTTCTTGGCAACTTCAGCAGCCTCTACGAATTTGGCCTTGGCATTGGAGAAATCCTTATTGTTATAGAATTCCTTGCCGATGGAAAGGATAACTGAAGGAATGGCGCTCTTGCAGTTTGCGACAACATCAGCACCTTCATCACCGAGAGCCTCGGCCATAGTGAGGGCTTTCTGGAAATATTCCAGAGCGCTGGTCTTATTACCCATTGTAAGCGCTTCTGCACCACTATTATAAGTCGCAGTAGCTGTGGCGAGATCCTGTGCGGTCATGAGGCTCATTGAGCAGGCAAATGCCGCCATGGCAAGAATGATTTTTTTCATGATATTAGTTCTTTAAATGTTTTTTCAAGTACAATTGTTGCAGTAAACGGTTTTAGCCCGAACACGCAATAAGGCAAAAATAATAAAAATATCTTAAATTTGCATAAGAAGCTTTTGATATATGAATATTCGTAGGATATTATTTTCATTGTCCGCGCTGTTGGTCTCAATAATGATGCCAGCAGCGGACCTGCCGTCATTGCCGGTCGCTTCGAGGATCAAGACAGGCATGTTGGACAACGGTATCGCATATTATCTCGTAACCAACAACACCGAGAAGGGCAGGGCCGACATCGCCCTCGTCCAGAAGGGCGGTTATGACAATGAAACCCCATATACTGCCGGCTCCACCGCCGTACACGCGATGGGCTCGCTCACCATGCTGCCACATTTCCGTACCAATACCCCATTCCATTATCTTTCAAGGAATTGCATCTGGCCTGGAGCCGAGGGCTATGTCGCTTCCTATCCGGACGCTACCGTCTACCGTTTCCGCAATCTGGAATTTTCCAGGTCGAAAGACATCGTCGATTCCACGTTGCTGATGGTGTTCGACATCATCGGTATGCAGTCGGAGTATTTGGGTGGCAGGTACGCGCCTCAGAATCAGGCGATTATAATTTCCGGAGATGTCGATGCCGGGGCAGTGCTGAACAAGATGAACATGCTTTCAATGCTGGTTACACGCGGCCGTCCGTCGACGCTGGAATCGGAATACAAGTGGTCCGGTTCGACTGAAGCCTCATATAGGCATGTGCAGCCGACGGCCAAAAGATTAGCCTCGGTATCAGCTGAATACGTCTATCCGCGAACCCCGGAAAAGAACATGAACACCGTCCAGCCTCTGGTCTCGCAGAAGTTCGCATCCGAGCTCGGAATCATTCTCCGCAAGCGTCTGGCCAAGTCCTTGCGCAATGCCGGTGTGCCTGTCTCTGACATAAAGTATTCATACACAAGCAGCAAGGAGGGCCCTGGGAACGAACTCTTCCGCATCAGCATTGTCACATCCGAAGAATATCTGAAGAAGGCGACAGCCATATTGTCGGAGACATTGGCGAACCTGGATACGTACGGATCTGGTGCCGCAGAGTATCGCGATACGCAGAATGAGCTGATAATGAACATGAAACGCGATTTCTCCGGGGATGTCGTGAACAATACCGTATATATAGACCAATGTATTTCGGCGTATCTTTACGGCGCTTCGCTTGCTTCCGCAGCCACCAGCATGGATTTCTTCCTCACGAAGAACCTGCAGGATGACCTTGGAGTGAAACTTTTCAACAATTTCGTGTTCGCGCTGCTCGACAAGTCGAAGAACCTCACCGTCGAATGCATGTCGGACACCCTTTCCAAGGTCAATGTCCCTGAGTGTTTCGCGGCATCGTGGTCAGCCAAAGCCGCTGAACCATATACGGTCAGCTACAGCGATACATTGAAACTCAAGAAATCCGGTACGAAGCTGAAAATCAAGACTGTGGCGCAGGAACCGCTTTCCGGCGGGCAGATATGGACCTTCGACAACGGACTCCGCGTCATTTACAAGAATGTTCCCAAGACCGGCATGTTCCATTATATGTGGCTCCTGAAGGGCGGATATTCCCTGGTGCCTGGGTTGAAATCTGGAGAAGGAGCGTACGTTTCAGATATGTTGTCACTCTATGACGTGCCTGGAATGTCTTGCTATAACTTCTCCAACATGCTGTCAGCCAATGGTATATCCATGTCCAGAGAGGTTACGGTGTCGGATCTCCGCATAAGCGGCGCAGCTCCGTCGTCACGTCTTCATCTGCTGCTGCGTTCATTGTGCTCTCTGGCGGGAAACAGGACCATGAACCGCGAGGCTTACGACTATTACCGGGAGTGCAACAAAGTCAAGGCATTGGAAAAAACGTCCATGGAAGCAGTCCTGGACAGCCTTATGTTCCCTGGCAATGACTGTTCTTCGTATAAGCGCCCGATAGATCTTCCGGATGATTTCCAGAAACGCGCCGAGAAGTTCTATGCCAGCGAGTTCTCCAAGATGAATGACGGCGTGCTGATTATCGTGGGTGACTTCGACGAATATACATTGAAAAAAGACCTTTGCCGCGACCTTAGCGGGTTCAGTACTGAAAAAGCGTCGTCTTTCCGCACCAGGAGCCAGTTCCGTGTGGGGCCCGGCAATGCGTACCGCCTGGCTGTGGGTGACAGGCAGGAGGTGGAAATCGGCATTTCCGCACCTCTTATGTATACGGCGGCCAATTTCATGTCGTCATACATTGCCGCGATGGCCATGCAGGATAGGCTCGCATCCACGCTTGCCGACTGCGGATGGTACGGGAAAGCATCATGGAATTTCGTGATGTTCCCGGAAGAGAGGTTCAATTTCAGGATGCATTGCGCAATGTCCGACAGGACAGGCGTTCCGGCGTCGCTCGTGCAGGTCGATTCCGTCGAAGAGGTCGTCTCCAAGCTGAGGAGGGCCGTCGGTTCCGTGTCGGTCACACCGTCCGACCTCTCCGTCTACCGGTCCGTCCTGCTCAAGTCTGTCGAGGCGCGACTCGCTGACCCTCAAATGATTATATCAATGCTTGTGCTCCGTTATTCCTACGGGAAGGATTTGGTAACCAAGTACAAGGACAAGATAAATGAGGTGACGGTGGACAGGGTGAACCAGATTCTGAGTCAGATGGCGGAAGGTCGTACTGCCGAATATGCTGTAAGGACCAAGTCCGTAGGAGACAGATTCTTTATCGAGCAGGGAACTCCGGTATTTGACGGTGAAATCCCTGTACCTCAGCCTGTTGCTGATTCTCTCGGCATAGCCCGCGAAGGTTACAGGGCCATCGGTCTGGATACTACGTCATACAGCCCTGTCTGGCTGGATTCAGCACGCTTCCGCAGCTTCATGAGCGAATTGCCGAAGCCGGTACCTATGCCGATAATTCCTAAGAAGGATACATTGAAGACGGTAACTCCGGCGGATTCGCTCAAGGTCGGTTCAGACAGCACTTCGGTGGTGGCTGACTCCCTCAAGATTGCCGCCGACTCGACCAGGATTGCAGTCGATTCTGTCAAGGTAACGGTCGATTCTACCAAGTCCGGTTCGGGCATGGTCTACGTGACTTCGTATTCGATTCAGTTGAAAGATACATTGAATAGAGATAAATAATATATGGATCGTAAATTCGGAACAATTTTCGAAATAGGGGATTGCCTTGTTTCGGAAGAGGTCATCACTGAATATTTTGCTTGCGACTATGAGAAATGCAAGGGCTGCTGCTGCATCATCGGCGACAGCGGTGCCCCGCTGAAAGAGGAAGAAATTGCAAAAATAGAGGAAGCCTATCCTTCCTTTTCTCCTCTTATGCAGGAAACCGGCCGAAAAGTCGTGGATGAAAAGGGCTTTTTCGAAATAGACGTTGACGGTGATATAGTTACGCCTCTCTGCCCGGGCACGGAAGAGTGTGCATTCACTCATTTCGACGAGCATAAAAACTGCTTCTGTGCCATGGAACGCTGCTTTTTCTCCGGAAAAACTCGTTTCCGCAAGCCTATTTCGTGCTGGCTCTATCCCATCCGCGTCACCGAACTCTCCAACGGCAAACATGCCCTCAACCTTCACCGTTGGGATATCTGCAAAGACGCATTTGCCAAAGGTGCAAAAGAAAAGGTCCGCGTATATGAATTTCTACGCGAACCTCTTATAGAAGCCTATGGCGAAGAGTTTTACTCTGCCTTGTCATTTGCTGCCAAAAGTTTCTTGGCCAATTCATAATCCTCCGCATTCACCTTCACTTCCACGCTGTCAATCGCAGCATTGATCGAAGGATAAGAGGATGTCTGCCCGAAAACTTCTGCATGAACGCCGTTTGCATTGAGCATTCCGGCTGCTATCTCCGCGCTCATCGGGTCGGAGAATTTAGCTACTGTCTTGAATTCCTCTTTCATGATTAGATTGTCTTTTCGGTATATATTTGTTTCATTATCAGTCGTGTACGGGACGCTAGTCGTGTACGCCCGGTACACTCCTGTTATTCGTCTGAAGAGTTGCGTAGGGCGTTTTCCAGACCGTAGATTACTCGGATGGTGTCTTTCCGGAGACCCTCAAGCTCGAAACCGCCCAGCGTGCGGGTGAACGTTATCCGGTCCTCCATCATTCTGGTGATGCGGTTCAGGATGCTCCTGTTGCGGAATGTCATGTTCTCGCCATTCTCGCTTTCCAGCCTGTAACCACGGTTCTCCATGTAGTCAATCACGCCTTTTCGTATCTCGGTATACTCTCCCGGAATGACCGCCTCCTTCTTCACGAAACCGAAAATAGGGTACACCGCAGCAACCGCTGCAAACATCAAGCCTATCTGCCACAGGGAGTTGTAACCGTTCCTGAACATTGTCTCGATATTGCCGTCCACCACGTGCGCAAGCACCAGCACCGACAATATGATGATGAGCAGAATCGAGAAGTAGAAAAAATACTTTATCGCACGTACGATATATTTCATTGCCTTGTTCATAACATTCATTTTCACAAAAATAAAAAGATTTTTCTAAATTTGTGCCCCGTAAAAACCACATTTATGAAGAAAGCGATTCTTGTCATTGCTCTGGCCGCAATTTCTTTTGCGAACATCGATGCAGACAATGCCCGTTATGTCAACATGTTTCTGGGAACTTCAGGTGACCATGGCCAGATGGCGCCGGGAGCCGCATGCCCGTTGGGAATGATTTCCGTCTGCCCCGACAGCGACCCGAACCAGCATGCCGGATATGACTTCAGCGTTCCTGCCGTGAGCGGAATCTCCATAAACCGCGTTTCGGGAATCGGCTGCTCCGGATCGGGCGGCAACCTGAGCATCAGACCTGCTGCAGAGGGCACTCCGCTGAACATTGTCAAGGGCACAGAATCAGCACATCCGGGTTTTTACGCGGCCACATTCGACAACGGCGTGAGGGCGGAACTGACGGCAACATTGAACATGGCCGTCGAAAAATACCTGCTCCCGGCCGGCGGCAACCGCACGTTCTTCATCAATTTCGCATCTTCCATCGACACCAGGAACGTGCAATGCTGCTTCGACATCACGTCCCCGTCAATGATCGAGGGCTGGGTCGAGGCTCCTACCGCCTGCGCACGCGGCTCCTATAAATTATATTTCAATGTCTCTACGGATAGTGACTTCCACATTGTCCGCAGGGATGACGAGACGGCGACATTGCGCTTTGCGGAAGACGCGAAGTCGGTCGAATTCAGGGTCGCGGTATCGCCGGTGGGCCGTAAGGAGGCCAATGCCATCCAGGCAGATGCGGCAGCATTGACATTCAAGAAGATACATGCGGATGCGGTAGCGGCGTGGAAAAGCAAGCTGGACCGTATCAGCGTGAAGGGAAGCACACTGGAGCAGAAGACATTGTTCTATACATTGATGTACAGGCTCTATCTCAGTCCGATGATGGCGACATCTTATGGTAAGTATAAGGGGACGGACGGGAAAATATATGATGCTGAGGGATTTACGTATTACAGCTCATGGTCCGTCTGGGATTCGTTCCGCTCGAAATTCCCGCTGCTTTGTCTGATCGACCCTGCGGCAATGCGAGACATCAGCAGGTCGATGGCGGATATTTTCCGGACCGGGAAACGCGACTGGGCGACCCCGCATGAATCCGTGCCTACCGTGAGGACGGAACATTCCGTGATAATGCTGCTGGACGCATACCGTCGCGGCGCTGCAGACATACATTGTCTCGAAATCGCATACCCCGGCATGAAGGAGGAGGCGGAAAGGCTGCCGATGAGGACTCCTGACCAGAAGATGGAAAGTTCCTATGACCTGTGGGCGCTTGGCAACATTGCCCGCATCCTCGGCGAGGATAAGGAGGCGCGCGTGTATGCGGACAGGGCGGATTCGATTTTCATGGCGGTCTGGCCTTCGGAATTCATGACGGTTACGGATGATTTCGTGAAGATGAAGGGCAACGGGCTGTATCAGGGAAGCCGCTGGCAATACCGTTGGGCAGCACCGCATTGCATTGACAAGATGATAGAGCTGGAAGGGCAGGAGAAGTTGGAGAAAGAACTGGAAGAGTTCTTCGGCAAGCACTTGTTCAGTCAGGGTAACGAGCCTGACATCCACACGCCGTTCCTGTTCAATCTCTTCGGTAATCCTGCTGAAACTCAGCGGCTTGTGCGCGCCCTGCTTACGGACGACGAGATGATTCACGTTTATGGGGGCAATGCTGAATACCCGGAGCCTTTCGTCGGAAGGGCGTTCCGCAATGCGCCGGACGGACTCGCTCCGGAAATGGACGAGGATGACGGCACCATGAGCGCGTGGTATATATTCGGTTCAATGGGATTCTACCCGGTAGTAGTCGGGGAGGCCACCTATGAAATGTTCTCTCCGCTGTATGATAAAATCCGTATAAAGAACGGTGAATCAACGATTTCTATAAGGACAAAGGGGCGCAAGTCGCCTGATGACATCATCCGAGGAATCTATGTCAATGGCCGCCCGATGGACGGGTATCGGATTTCTCATGAGGACTTGTCGGGGAAGAGCAGGATTGTCATAGAATACTGAAGCCTCGAAAAAAAGACGAAAAAAGTGTCGTATATGTGGAAAAATATTACATTTGTGAGTGTAAAACGATAAAAATGACCAACACATATACCTGACACTTCTGTCATGCGCCTTTCGGCCAACCAATTCTTTATCCGCCTCACATAAGCGGAAATCTTGTGAATTTATCCACAACCAATATAGAATAACACCAACTATTAATACCTACGTTTATGAAAACTTTTTTGCGTATCATTGCAGCTTGCTGTGTGATGGCTCTCACGGGTCTTACCGTGTTCGCCCAGACAGACCGAGTTGTAATTTCCGGTACCGTCAAGTCGGAATCAGGTGAACCTCTGGTAGGTGCAAGCGTCATCGTGAAGGGCGCCACTACCCGCGGAACCATCGTCGAGGTTGACGGAACTTACTCTATTTCAGCTGCTGAAGGCGAGACTCTCGTTTATGATTGTCTCGGATTCGTTTCCCAGGAAGTTAAACTGACAGGAAAAAGCAGAATTGACATTGTCATGATTGAAGACACGAATTTCCTTGACGAGACTATCGTGGTCGGTTATGCGCCTATGTAAGGGGGTAAAAACGAAATGTGATTAGTTGGAGATTGGAAGTGATTGAGAGTGTGGAAGTTGGGGAAATTGATGGAAAAACGAAATGTGACATTGGATTAACATTGGGTTAACATTTGAGGGGGATTTGAAGGGTGGTGTTTGAGTGGTGTTTAACTTGAGGGGCTTGAAAGGGAGCGAAAAGTTAACGCCGGCTGAAGAAAATGATGGAAGCAGTCTATAAAGACCGTTTTGACGGTTATATAGGCCGCTTTTATTGTATCTGGTAGTCTGGACGGTCTGGTGTTTAAAGAGCCCTAAAAAGGCGTTTAAATCGTCCGGATGAATATGCCGATAATAGAGCCTTTATCCCTCTTTACAGATGGATGAAAAAATCGGCAAAAATAGAGAGGACTTACAAATGGACTTACGAAAGGACTTACATCATAAAAACGAAATGTGTCTAATGGGCTTACATAAGGACTTACAAAATTTGTCAAAAAATGACCTTATAATCGTAGGAAACTAACCGAAACTGCCTTGAAATTGCATTAAAAATGCCGTATAAGTACCCCAAAATACACATTGTTTTACAATAAAAAACCGCATAATCGCTTGAATAGTAACGAAAAAGCATTCAAAGGACATTCAAAAAGCGTGTGTGCGGCTCAACCTATTGAAAAAATTCCTACCTTTGCGTCAGCATTTGAAATGAGTCCACGACTCACACCCCCTTTCCTGGAAGGGATACCCTCCTCCTTGAAAGAAGGATAGCGCCCGACATATCCCAGTGTCGGGCGTTTATCGCAATATTGCGAGCAAAACAGGCTTTTCCCACGTGCCACAGGGAGAAAGGAGGTGTGAAGTCGTGGAAAATATTATTTCAAATGCTAAAAACGAAGAAGGTACCCTTGTATTCTGTATGTACATTGTACGTAATGGTAAAAGAATTTACCGCAAGAATGGAAGACCATTTTGCTTTAGGGTAAAGTAGTACTTTCGTAATGTTTTATGGCTGATGCGATGGGAGGCATCAGCCTTTTTTATTCAATCGTGTGGAATGTGATGGAGGCCTTGACGATGGCAAGAGCGTGAACGCTTTCAAGAGGAATGTCTTTCGGCTGGAAACGTTCGTTCTGGCTTACCAGTCGGATGTAGTCCGGGCGATCTGACTTCTGGACATATTTGACGACGGTGAAAGTGTCTCCGCCGGCTTCGAATGAGAGAAGATAGATCTGGCCCCAAAGGATACTGTCAAGGGTGAGCTCAAGTCTCTTGTAGATTATGATGTCTCCGGATTTGAGCAGCGGTGTCATAGACTCTCCCCTGACATAGATTGCACCATCAACCGGCGGAAGATTCGGAACACGAAGATAGTCCTCCGGATTGATATGGTTGTCTGTGAATATGGCCATCAGACCTGCGGTCGCGCTCAAATCATAGAGAGGAATGTCCTGGACATCCAACTTCCGGTCTGTGCTCAGGGCGAATGTGTGAGCCGGCTTAACTTCAGAAGAAGATTTAAGCATCTCTCCATCTCCGGTAAGAAGCCAATCTGAAGATATATTATAAGAATATACCAACTGGGACATAATTTCTGTACCAGCCATCATTCTTTTATTCAGAATTTCTGAAAATTTAGACGGCTTAACGCCCAATTCGTCAGCCAACGCCGATTTAGATAAGTCTGGCCGCGAATCGAGGATATATTCAATCGCTCGAATTGTCCTGTTGTTGATATCTATTTTATCTACCATAATTGTTAAATTTCAGAAATTCTGTTGTTAATTCAGAAATTCTGTATATATTTGCAAAAAGTTCACCTTGTGAACTCACGCTGCAAATATAGGCAAAAACAACAAACAACAGATATTATGGGAAAATTTATCAAAACATCGGTAATGCTTCGCGCCAAACTAGCAGAGCAGTTCGACGTGTCAGTAAACTGGGTCAAGAAGTCTCTGTGCTTCAAGACCAATTCGAAGACAGCCATCAAGATCAGGGAAGCAGCACTGGCAGCCGGCGGAGAAGAACTGGAGACAAGCTTCTGCCCTGACTGCACTACAGAACACACCCAGGATGAAATCATCCAGACGTTCAACAATGGAGTAGTGCTGACGATCAGCAAGAAGGACAGCAGTGCAGTGCTTATCCGCAAGGGTGAGGTTGTAAAGAAGTACCTCAATGTGACTTTTGACAAATGGGGGTTTCTGGTGGAACAGGCGAGTTTGATGGCGAATATAAGATAGGAGGGAGGCAATATGAATACCGATATCATTTTCGAACTGATAAAAAGACTTGCTGATGAGTTAAAATCAGTGAAAGGTCTTACATACGAAGAAGGTAATATCCCCGTACTCGGAGAAGAGGTCATTTCTACTCAATTTCAAGCCTTGCCGAAGTTTGATATTTCTGATAAATGTGGAAGGCACACAGAAACACCTTGTCCAGAATCTCCTTTCGATGTTCATCTTCTCCAATATATCTTATCCAAATTTCAAGACTTCGATTCACATTTATGCAGGGAATCTCATAAGACTCAGGAATGTCAAAGTATTGAGACCTATATCGCACGCCTTGTTTTCGAAGATGGAGAAGAAATTGGGTTAGCTCTTTACAAAACTGATAGCGTTCATCCCCATTGTAGCAAATAAAACGGATAGTCATATAAAGTTGGTTTTTCGCTAAGGTAATAAAAATTGAAGTTTTCGGATAACATACTCACAGTCACTTACACCAATCTCACTCGCAGCGACAACGGCGAGGCGGTAATGAGCAAATGCAATTATGATCAGCTCAAAGCTCGCCACCGCATCAATGTCGTCGTGCGTGGCGGTGGTCTGGGCAAGGTCGCCGAGGTGGAGTGGATGAGTCTGCCGGACAGGTTCAAGGTGAAGTATATCGCGAAGTATGGAGATCCGGAGGAGGCACAGCTAAGACAGAACAGTATGATAACATTCGATGAGAAAGCCCGCGTGTTCTTCGCGCAGTATGAGCTTCCGGACGGGAGTCCTCTGAAGGAAGACAAGCAGCAGGAATATATGGTGAACGCATCCGTGCTCAACAAGATGCTTGAGATGGAGACGGTGCAGCGCCGCCAGAGGGCACAGCGGGGAAACCGCACACCGGTGTCGTGGGAAAATATTATGGAGCAGTGCGAGCAGCTCCGCGAGAACTACGGTCACACCCTTCCGAAGAACGCCGCAAGACTTCGTGAGAAGATGCGGCAGTACAGCCGCGAGGGTTATGAGTGCCTGGTGAGCGGTAAGCTGGGCAATGCCAACACGACGAAGATCACCGACGAGGTGGCCGAATGGCTGCTTGCCCACAAGGCATCCGTGAATCCGGTCTATACGGTGGCTCAGCTGCTCGACCTCTACAACAGCACGGCTGCGGAGAGAGGCTGGAAAGCCATCAAGTCCGCCCAGACGCTCATCGAGTTCTTCGAGCGTCCGGACATCAAGCCTCAGTGGTATGCCGTGGAGCAGGGAGCGCAGAGGGCGAACAACCTTTTCCTGCGTCAGAACAGGACGGTGATGGCAAGCTGCCGCGATGCGCTCTGGTACATCGACGGAACGAAAGTGAACCTCTATTTCAAGTATTGGGATGAGAAGAGCCGCAGGACCAAGGTGGGAACCACGAGCTGCATCTACGTGATGGATGCCCACAGTGAAGTATTCGTCGGCTGGTATATGTGTGAGAATGAGACTTTCCAGACTACATACGAGGCTCTGAGGAACGCATTCGAGAGAACGGGCTTTATGCCTTACGAGCTTGTTGCCGACAATCAGGCGGGCTTCACGTCAAAGGCAGCTCAGCGCTGGAGGGCGAAACTGGAGACTATCTCACACACCACGACTCCGGAGAACGGCAAGTCCAAGACAATCGAGTCTGCATTCGGACGGTTCCAGGCGGAAGTCCTGCACAGACATATCAACTACACCGGCGGAAACATCACGGCCAAGAGCGCGAAGACTAAGGTGGACGTGGCGAAGATCATCCAGAACGTGGAAGCGCTTCCTACCTATGAGGAAGTCCGCGCACAGAACGAGGCTGACATCAACATCTGGAACAGTCTTCCTCATCCGAAGTTCGCCGGCAAGAGCAGGATGGATGTTTACCGCACCTCTGTAAATCCTCAGGCAATCGCCCTGACCGATATCATCAGGGAGAAAGTATTCTACGTCGCCACGGAGAAGGCTTCGACGTTCAGGGCGAGCGGCATCGAGGTGACGCTTAACGGAGAGAAGAGGGTTTATGAGGTCTTCAGCGCACCGAACACTCCGGACCTGGAATGGAGGAGGAAGAACACGGGACGCGAGTTCGTGGTGGAGTATGACCCTCACGACCTTTCAAAGGTCCGCCTGTGCATCGACGACCCGAACTACGGTCTCCAGTTCAACACTTGGGCAGAGCCTTATATGATGATTCACCGCGCGATGCAGGACCAGGTCGAGGGCGAGCGTTCATCCATCATATCGGCGCTCAACGCCAACAAGAAGGAGATTGTCCGACGTGATCTTCAGACACGTGCCCTTCAGATGAAATACGGAGTGGGTTACGAGAGCGCGGGATACAATGCACCTCGCCCTCAGGGAGTGAGCCGGACGGAGTATCTGAGGTTCGCGGAGGAGATAAGGGCGGAGGAACAGGGTGGAGAGAGGAGAAAAGAGCCGGTGCGCGAGTCTCTTCCGGATTCAGTGGGACAGGTGCAGAAAGCGCAGAGCAATTTCGACATCATCGAGGCGCTGAACAGACTGTAATGACATTTCCGGCATAGCTCAATGGATGAAGAGCGGCGGGTGTGACCTTGACGGAATGGGCACACATCCAGCGACGGAGGTTCGATTCCTCCAGCCGGACCAATACAAACAAACACACAAACATTATGGCAAAGCTAAATGACACACAGAAAAGGGAAATCAGTGAGAATCTGAGAACCTATGTAGACCGTTATTCTTCTCAGAACAAAGCGGCAAATTCGCTCAAGGGCGTGTCGAGCGCGACCGTCAGCAACATTCTCAACGGGAACTGGGCACTCATCAGCGATGAGATGTGGATGAAGGTGCAGTCGCAGATCTTCTCCTCCAGGGGCTGGCAGCTGTATGAGACGGTGGCTCACCAGAGCCTTATGCTCTATTTCCTCGACTCGCAGGAGGAGAGCAGCGTGGTGTGGATTACCGGTCCGGCAGGCATCGGCAAGAGCACGGCGGCTGCACAGTATGCCGAGTCCCACAAGAATGTCTTCCTGCTCACTTGCAGCAGCGATATGACCAAGGCCGACTTTGTCGGTGAACTGGCTTCGAAGATTGGCATCCGTACCAACGGGATGACGGTGCGCGAGACATTGAGGTCGATATTCAGCGAGCTGGTGAAGATGGAGAGTCCGCTGCTCATATTCGACGAGGGCGACAAGCTGGCGGACAGCGTGCTCTATTATTACGTCTCCCTGTACAATGCCCTGGAAGACAAGTGCGGTATGGTGTTCCTCTCGACGAACTATATGGAGGAGAGGATGAGACGCGGTGTGACGAGAGGACGCAAGGGCTATGATGAGCTGGAGAGCCGTATCTGCCGGAGGTTCGTTCCTCTGAATCTCGTGAGCGCCGCCGAGGTGGAAGGCATCTGCATCGCGAACGGAGTGACTGACAAGGCGGCCATCAGGAACGTGATTGCCGAGGGGCACAGCTGCGGCAATGACCTTCGCCGCGTGAAGAGATCCGTTCACAAGGAGCTCCGCAAGAAGGCCGTTCAAGAAGTATTTGAAAAGTAGTCTAAAACTGTTCAAACGATATTCAAATGCCACGTTCACTCACAGTTAAAGAGATTCTGGGCATACGCCGCAAGACCATCACCCTTGAGGGAGAGTGGGGCAGGTGCATCGGCACGATGGACCGCTCCGGAGTGGTTTTCTTCTGGGGAAATTCGGGCAACGGCAAGTCTGCGGCAGTCATCTCCCTGTGCAAGGAACTGACCAGATTCGGCAAGGTGCTCTTCATCACTCTTGAGGAGGGGTTCTCGCTCTCTTTCCAGAACACTCTGAAGAGGTTCGATATGTATTCCTGCGGGAGCAGGTTCCAGGTGTTGGAGTCCGCCACTCCGGATGAGCTTGTCGAGAGGCTGACCAAGCCGAGAAGCCCCGAGTTCGTAGTCATTGACTCTTACCAGTATATGGGAATGACTTACAGGGAGTATCTGGAGTTCAAGGGCAGGCTGAAGAACAAGCTGCTGATATTCGTCTCCCACGCGGACGGCAGGCAGCCGGCAGGACGGGCGGCGAGGTCGGTGAAGTATGACGCGATGCTGAAGATATGGGTAGAGGGTTTCGTGGCGTTCAGCAACGGCCGATTCATAGGCGATACGGGCAAGGCGGTAATCTGGAAGGAGGGGGCGTGGAATTATTGGAACACCAAGACTAAGGAATCAAATGAGTTCTATTATGAAAGCGATGGGAAAAAAGACGAAGAAGAATGACTATTCTCGGTTTTATGCTCTGCTGAAGCAGAATCCGATGCTTGAGAAGGATGAAATCGTGAGCCAGTTCACGAATGGCCGCACGACTCACGTCTCACAGATGAGCCGTCAGGAGTTCATCCGGATGTGCGACGCGCTACAGTATGGCAGCCCTACCGAGCAGAGGGCCCGCGAGCTGTCACTGAAGAGGGCAAGGAGCGCAGCGCTGCTGCGAATCGGCAGGCTCGGAATCCCGACGATTGACAACTGGGACGGCATCAATGCTTTCGTGGCCAATCCGAAGATTGCCGGAAAGAAGTTCTACGATTTGGGTGTGGATGAGCTCAACTCCCTCGTGCGCAAGCTGGAGTCCATAATCCGGAGGGGCGGTCTGAAGAGTATGGAGGAAGAGGAGCGGAGGAGCGAGAAGCGGAAGGAGGTGGTGGAGAAGTCGGCCGAGGCGATGAGCACGATGGCGATGGCGCTGGCGGAAGCAAGGATCGTGGAATCGAAGTTAAAGACAAGCAGGACATCAAGAGAGAGGATGAGTTGATATGAAATGGTATTGGTACATTCCGTTCGTGTCCCGGATAATGGACCGGCGGTGGGAGCGCCAGTGTTGCGCAGCATTGAAAAGGGAATATTCAAGATTTATGTTTAAACAATTCTAATAACAGACGTATTATGGAAGAAAACAAGACAATGGCCGTTGAAATGACGGCGGATGAGTTTGCCAAGTTCAAGGCATTCCAGGAGAAGCAGCTCGAAGAGCAGCGCCAGGCCGCAGAGAAGAAGATGCGGGAAAACTACAGGGAGATGGTGGATGACGCCATCGAATCTATGATGCCTAACCTGAAGTCGATTTCGGATAGTCTTGCGACGTACAAGAAGAAGGTCTTCGATGAGTTCAAGGCGGTCATCGACATCAAGGAGGAGATGTTCAAGCTCAACAACAAGGAGCTGGACAACCAGTCCCATACTTTCACGAACACGGCAGGCACCAAGAGGATTGTCCTCGGCAATTATGTGACTGACGGCTATCTCGACACGGCTGACGACGGCATCGCAAAAGTGAAGGCTTACATCGGTTCGCTTGCCAAGGATGAGGATTCCAAGGCGCTCGTGTCTATGGTGATGCGCCTGCTCGCCAAGGATGCGAAGGGCACTCTGAAGGCTTCGAGAATCATCCAGCTGCGCAAGATGGCTGAGGAGTCCGGCTCTGCGGATTTCATCGACGGGGTGCGCATCATCGAGGATGCCTATCAGCCGCAGGTGTCCAGGACGTTCCTCAAGGCGTACACGAGGGACAAGGAGACTGGAGCGTGGGTGCAGATTCCTCTGGGAATGACTGAGGCATAGGAGGTGAGGCTATGGTAACATTGACAGAAGAGGAGAAGAGGTGTCTGAAGGATCACCTTGAGAAGAATCTGAGGAATGCGGCTGAGGACATAGGCCACCTTGTGCGTCAGAACAATTCGAGGGAGCCGGAGCTGCGGGTGGACACGTTGACGTCCAGTTTCAGCGATGACGGAGGATTTCTGGTCGTCTGCGGCTCGGCTCACCGGATGGCGGAGAATTTCAAGGCGTTCTTCAGGGAGAGGCCGGAGTTCAGGGCGGTAGTCCAGGAGGTATTGAGGGATATGTATAAAGTTGTTGACAGATAGATAATCAAAATGGGAAAGAAAGGAAGAAATAGACGCCTGATTGAGGCGAGAAACAGGAAGATAGCCCAAAGGTATTACTATTGGACCGAGGTCAAGAGACTCCGGTTCGATGATGCCGTGAAGGAACTTTCGGAAAACGAGTTCTTCCTTTCCGAATTTATGATTTGGCAGATTCTGAAGAAGACTTCGGCGCCGAACACTCCGAAGGAATATGCTCCGAAGAAACAGCAGTCGAAGTCTTCAGATGATCAGCTCACTCTTTTCCCGGAAGAGGTGACACCTTGATTTTGAGTTCTTTCTTCGTAGTCTCCGGCAGGCACATTTCTGTCACTTCGAGAGTATAGGAAGATTCGTAAACCTTTATCCCGTGGTTCGCAGTGTAGAACCTTGAGGATGTCCTTATGAGAGCTGAACCGCAGCCGATGCAATGACCTTGCAGGAGCCGGTGCAGCTCTCTTCTTTTTTCCTCCCGGGAGAGAATCTTTTCAGTAGTGCCTGAGTTGTAGTGGGTGTCGTCGTAGCAGTCGATGCAGAGACGGACACTGACGGTGCAGAGTCCCTTTTGCGACAGTCCTCCGATGTTTTCCCAGGATGTCTCCGGAGCGTCGATGAGGACAGCGGGAAAGATGAGGGGATAGGAATCCCTGCTGTCGTCGAGCATTTCAAGCTGGCCGTAGTCTTCATCCACCGTGCGGATGTCCGGCATATTGTTGCCTATGAGTTCTATGATGTCGTTAAGAAGGTGTTCCATTATTTCAGTCTTTTAATGTATCAATAATTCGTTAAAAAATAGCCAAGCCTAAGCGGCTCTGGCAGTAAATAAAATTAGTTCTTTGAAAATTTTGTCAATTAATGCCGTGTCCGGTTGAATGCCGAACACGCAAATAAATCTTTCAAGCATATAGGCATTGTGTATCATGGATT
>OWJC01000026.1_pt1 | contig 135604 bp, 119 predicted proteins | sample 1732731 | NCBI WGS metagenome assembly OWJC01 (sample SAMN05065747, study PRJEB22554) | human gut metagenome | biome: ENVO:2100002; feature: ENVO:00000062; material: ENVO:00002003 | host: Homo sapiens | place: USA
CATAAACTGCACCTTCAGATGTCAGATTATGTCCAACATTTGGGGTGCAGTTCAGAACGCCTTATCCGGCCTACAAGATCGTGCAAATTCAATATATTGCATGAGCCATGTAGGCCTGATAAGCGTAGCGCATCAGGCAGTTTTGCGTTTGCCAGCACTTTTAATTCCGGGCTTAAACCCGGAATTAAGATTACTCTTCTGTCGTTTGCGGTGGCACGCCCGTTCCGCTTGGTTTACGGCGCTTACCAATATTTTTGGTATCGCGATGGCGTTTTTTCACTCGCGGCTTCTCTTTCTCTTTAGCTTTTTTCTTCTCGGCGCGTTTAGCCAGCACTTTCTTCGATGGCTTGCCGGTCTGCTTCTCGCTTGGTGCACGCGTTTTCGGGCGTAACTCATCAATTACGCGAGCTTTAATTGGCTCTTCAATATAACGGCCAACTTTGCCTAGCAGCAGATGGTCATGGGCTTCCACTAGCGAAATTGCGGTGCCTTTACGACCGGCGCGCGCGGTACGTCCGATACGGTGCAAATAAGTATCACCACTACGCGGCATATCGAAGTTAAAGACGTGGCTGACATCAGGAATGTCGATACCGCGTGCAGCAACATCGGTGGCAACCAGTACGTTTACGCGGCCTTCGGTCAAACGCTTGATCGCTTCGTTACGCTTGCCTTGTACCATCTCACCTTCGAGATAGCAGTTGTTGATGCCCGCCTCGCGCAGCCAGTTTGCCAGCTCATGCACACGCTCACGCTTACGCACAAACACAATTGAGCGAGTCGCTTCAGGCTGTTTTAACAGGTGCACCAGCAACGCGGTTTTATGCTCAAGATCATCGGCGCGGTAATACCACTGATGGATCTTTTTGCGCTCACGGGTGGAGGGATTCGCAGAAACTTCCACCGGATCTTCCAGCAGACGCTCGGCAAAGTCCTGAATCGCATCGCCTTCCAGCGTTGCGGAAAAGAGCAGGGTCTGTTTACGCCAGCGCGTTTCGCCAGCAATATGTTCGATATCCTGAGCGAAGCCCATATCCAGCATACGGTCTGCTTCGTCGAGGATAAGAGTTTCAACCGCGCGGCAATCGAAGTTCTCTTCTTTTATGTATTGCAGCAAACGTCCGGTCGTGGCGACCACGATGTCCTGATTTTCGCTGAACACTTCCGCGTGGTTCATATAGGCTACGCCGCCGGTGATGGTGGCGATATCCAGATGCGTATGTTTCGCCAGTTCGCGGGCATGATCGGCCACCTGCATCGCCAGCTCGCGAGTTGGGGTGAGGATCAAAATACGCGGCGGACCGGATTTCTTACGTGGGAAATCGAGCAGGTGCTGCAACGCTGGCAGCAGATACGCCGCCGTTTTACCGGTGCCTGTCGGCGCAGAACCGAGTACATCACGGCCATCGAGCGCAGGCGGAATGGCGGCAGCCTGAATGGCGGTCGGGCGAGTGAAACCTTTATCCTGGAGGGCTTCCAGCAGGCTTTCGTCGAGTTCAAGTTCGGAAAAAGTCGTTACAGTCATGTTCTACCTCTGTGTGGGGCGCTGATTATAGACGTTACGGCTGCAATCTTCATCTGTTTGTATGGATATCGCTTCTCGGGTATTGTTCTCACCCGGTGCTATCGCCGTTTTTCCTGCAAGGTTTTATTTTCATGTCACAGTCTACATCCGTGCTTCGTCGTAATGGATTTACTTTTAAACAGTTTTTTGTTGCTCACGATCGTTGTGCGATGAAAGTGGGAACGGATGGCATTTTGCTGGGCGCATGGGCACCGGTGGCTGGGGTAAAACGTTGCCTTGATATCGGCGCGGGTAGCGGGTTGCTGGCATTAATGCTGGCGCAGCGAACCGATGACAGCGTAATGATTGATGCAGTTGAACTGGAAAGTGAAGCTGCCGCGCAGGCGCAGGAAAATATCAACCAGTCCCCGTGGGCAGAGCGGATTAACGTCCATACGGCGGATATTCAGCAGTGGATCACACAGCAGACAGTACGCTTCGATTTAATCATCAGTAACCCACCTTACTATCAGCAGGGAGTAGAGTGCTCGACACCTCAACGGGAACAGGCTCGCTATACCACTACGCTTGATCACCCATCGTTGCTGACCTGTGCGGCGGAGTGCATTACCGAAGAGGGATTTTTCTGCGTGGTGCTGCCAGAGCAGATTGGTAATGGTTTTACTGAACTGGCATTAAGTATGGGCTGGCATTTACGTTTGCGGACGGATGTGGCGGAAAACGAAGCGCGACTGCCGCATCGGGTGCTGCTGGCATTCTCCCCGCAGGCGGGAGAATGCTTTAGCGATCGCTTAGTCATTCGTGGGCCAGACCAGAACTATTCCGAAGCGTATACGGCGCTGACCCAGGCTTTTTATCTGTTTATGTAATGATTGCCGGGGGAAAGGATCGACGGACCGGAATGGGTGAGCAGTTCCGGATAATCCAGCGTGAAATGCAACCCCCGACTCTCTTTACGCATCATTGCACAGCGAACAATCAACTCGGCAACCTGTACCAGATTACGCAGCTCCAGCAAATTATTTGAGACGCGGAAATGGGCGTAATATTCGTCTATTTCTTGTTGGAGCATGGTTATCCGCCGCAGGGCGCGTTCAAGGCGCTTCGTTGTGCGCACAATGCCGACGTAATCCCACATAAACAGGCGTAGCTCGTGCCAGTTATGCTGAATTACTACCCGTTCGTCAGGGTTCTCAACGCGGCTTTCATCCCACGGTGGTAACGTACTGACGCCGTGGGCATAAGGCATACGTCTGGTGATATCTTCTGCCGCCGACCAGCCATAGACCAGACACTCCAGCAATGAATTCGAGGCCATGCGGTTAGCGCCGTGTAAGCCGGTATAACTCACCTCGCCAATGGCATACAAGCCCTCGACGTCCGTACGCCCATGATCATCCACCATCACACCACCGCAGGTATAGTGTGCAGCAGGCACAATCGGTACCGGTTCTTGTGTGAGATCAATCCCCAGCCCGAGCAATTTTTCATAGATCATCGGGAAATGCTGGCGAATAAAATCGGCAGGCTTATGGCTGATGTCGAGATACATACAATCCGCGCCGAGGCGTTTCATTTCATGGTCAATGGCGCGGGCGACAATATCGCGCGGGGCCAGTTCGCCGCGCTCATCAAAATCGGGCATAAAACGCGTACCGTCCGGGCGCTTGAGATAAGCGCCTTCGCCGCGCAGTGCTTCTGTTAACAGGAAATTGCGTGCCTGTGGGTGATACAGCGCGGTAGGGTGGAACTGATTAAATTCGAGATTGGCAACCCGGCAGCCTGCGCGCCACGCCATAGCAATGCCATCGCCAGAAGAAATATCCGGATTGGTGGTGTACTGATAAACCTTCGACGCACCGCCGGTTGCCAGCACCACCGCTTTTGCGTGGCAGGTTTCAACCGTTTCTTTATTTCGGTTCCATACCCACGCGCCTACAACTCGTCGCGTGCCCGGCAGGCCAATTTTGTCAGAGACAATTAGATCAACCGCGTTGCTGCGCTCCAGCACGCGAATATTCGGATGGTTCAGCGCCTTGCTCACCAGCGTGGTTTCTACTTCTCTACCGGTGGCGTCGGCGGCATGAAGAATTCGACGGTGACTATGTCCACCTTCACGGGTCAGATGGTAGCTTTCTGCACCATTCGGTTGAATGTGGGTATCAAACAACACCCCCTGGTCGATTAGCCATTGCACACAGGATCGTGCATTGCTGGCGACAAATTCAACTGCATGGCGATCGCAAATACCACCCCCGGCAATCAATGTGTCTTCCACATGCGAGTCAATGCTGTCAGTTTCATCAAACACGGCGGCAATACCGCCCTGGGCATAAAATGTTGAACCTTCCGTTACCGGGCCTTTACTTAGAACGATGACCTGATGCTGATCAGCCAGGCGCAGCGCCAGTGAAAGTCCGGCTGCGCCGCTACCGATAATCAACACGTCACATGAATGATCAGGGAGAGTATTCATTTTCTTTGTTTAATTTACTAAACACGGTTTGGTCAGCATAGCATCATGTTGTGCGATTAAACACCTGCTATTTTAATATTTGTTACAGTGGCTAAACACGCTGACGCAGGGCGGCGAGAAAAAGAGAAGTTACTGGCTGGTGGAGGATTAGGTGGTGAAATAAAAAGGCCGTTGGGTTACTCTTCAGGCAGTTAAATGGGCATTTCTACACAGATAATGCGATGTTCAGATTCTGTAGACTTATAATGATAGATAATGATCCGTCTACAGCATGACAAACAAAAACAGATGCGTTACGGAACTTTACAAAAACGAGACACTCTAACCCTTTGCTTGCTCAAATTGCAGCTAATGGAGTGGCGTTTCGATAGCGCGTGGAAATTTGGTTTGGGGAGACTTTACCTCGGATGAGCGAGCAGTTAACGGACCAGGTCCTGGTTGAACGGGTCCAGAAGGGAGATCAGAAAGCCTTTAACTTACTGGTAGTGCGCTATCAGCATAAAGTGGCGAGTCTGGTTTCCCGCTATGTGCCGTCGGGTGATGTTCCCGATGTGGTACAAGAAGCTTTTATTAAAGCCTATCGTGCGCTGGATTCGTTCCGGGGAGATAGCGCTTTTTATACATGGCTGTATCGGATTGCTGTAAATACAGCGAAAAATTACCTGGTTGCTCAGGGGCGTCGTCCACCTTCCAGTGATGTGGATGCCATTGAAGCTGAAAACTTCGAAAGTGGCGGCGCGTTGAAAGAAATTTCGAACCCTGAGAACTTAATGTTGTCAGAAGAACTGAGACAGATAGTTTTCCGAACTATTGAGTCCCTCCCGGAAGATTTACGCATGGCAATAACCTTGCGGGAGCTGGATGGCCTGAGCTATGAAGAGATAGCCGCTATCATGGATTGTCCGGTAGGTACGGTGCGTTCACGTATCTTCCGAGCGAGGGAAGCTATTGATAACAAAGTTCAACCGCTTATCAGGCGTTGACGATAGCGGGATACTGGATAAGGGTATTAGGCATGCAGAAAGAACAACTTTCCGCTTTAATGGATGGCGAAACGCTGGATAGTGAGCTGCTTAACGAACTGGCTCATAACCCAGAAATGCAGAAAACCTGGGAAAGCTATCACTTAATCCGTGACTCAATGCGGGGTGATACTCCCGAGGTGCTCCATTTCGATATCTCTTCACGCGTGATGGCCGCCATTGAAGAAGAGCCAGTACGTCAACCGGCGACATTGATCCCGGAAGCCCAGCCTGCGCCGCATCAATGGCAGAAAATGCCATTCTGGCAGAAAGTACGTCCGTGGGCGGCACAGCTTACCCAAATGGGCGTAGCAGCATGCGTATCGCTTGCAGTTATCGTTGGCGTCCAGCACTATAATGGACAATCTGAAACGTCCCAGCAGCCCGAAACGCCGGTATTTAATACACTGCCGATGATGGGTAAAGCCAGCCCGGTAAGCCTGGGAGTACCTTCTGAAGCGACCGCAAACAATGGTCAACAGCAGCAGGTACAGGAGCAGCGTCGTCGCATTAATGCAATGTTGCAGGATTACGAACTGCAACGCCGACTCCACTCTGAACAGCTTCAGTTTGAGCAGGCGCAAACTCAGCAAGCCGCTGTACAGGTGCCAGGAATTCAAACTTTAGGAACGCAATCGCAGTAATGAAGCAACTTTGGTTTGCCATGTCATTAGTGACAGGTAGCCTGTTATTCTCTGCTAACGCCTCGGCCACTCCCGCGTCCGGGGCGTTATTACAGCAGATGAACCTGGCCAGTCAGTCACTGAATTACGAGCTGTCATTCATCAGCATCAATAAACAGGGTGTTGAGTCTCTGCGTTATCGACATGCACGCCTCGATAACCGTCCTCTTGCACAATTGTTGCAAATGGATGGCCCGCGCCGGGAAGTGGTACAGCGCGGCAATGAAATCAGCTATTTTGAACCGGGACTTGAACCGTTCACGCTTAATGGCGATTACATTGTTGATTCTCTACCATCGCTCATCTATACCGATTTCAAACGCCTTTCTCCTTACTACGACTTTATCTCCGTCGGGCGCACGCGTATTGCTGATCGTCTTTGCGAAGTCATTCGTGTGGTTGCCCGAGATGGTACACGCTACAGCTACATCGTGTGGATGGACACCGAATCGAAATTACCGATGCGGGTTGATCTCCTTGATCGCGATGGTGAAACGCTGGAACAATTTCGCGTGATTGCTTTTAATGTCAATCAGGATATCAGCAGCAGTATGCAGACGCTGGCGAAGGCAAATTTGCCGCCGTTGCTTTCTGTTCCTGTAGGTGAAAAAGCTAAATTCAGCTGGACGCCAACCTGGTTGCCACAGGGTTTTAGCGAAGTTTCCAGTAGTCGACGTCCGCTACCGACGATGGACAACATGCCTATCGAATCACGTCTCTATTCCGACGGATTATTCAGCTTCTCGGTAAACGTTAACCGCGCTACGCCATCGAGCACCGATCAGATGTTGCGCACCGGGCGCAGAACCGTCAGTACAAGCGTACGTGATAACGCCGAAATCACCATTGTCGGTGAACTGCCGCCGCAAACGGCGAAACGCATTGCCGAGAATATTAAGTTCGGGGCAGCGCAATGATCAAAGAGTGGGCTACCGTCGTCTCCTGGGAAAACGGGCAGGCGCTGGTTAGTTGTGATGTTAAAGCCTCATGCAGCAGCTGCGCTTCACGTGCCGGTTGCGGTAGCCGCGTGTTGAATAAACTTGGCCCGCAAACCACGCATACCATTGTCGTACCCTGTGATGAGCCGTTAGTGCCGGGGCAAAAAGTAGAATTAGGAATCGCCGAAGGCAGCCTGCTTAGCTCCGCATTACTGGTTTATATGTCGCCGTTGGTGGGACTATTCCTCATCGCTTCACTATTTCAGCTACTCTTTGCTTCAGATATTGCAGCATTATGCGGTGCGATTCTCGGTGGCGTTGGTGGATTCCTGATTGCACGTGGCTGCTCTCGAAAGTTTGCTGCCCGGTCTGAATGGCAACCGATCATCTTAAGCGTGGCCTTGCCGCCTGGCCTTGTGCGATTTGAAACATCTTCGGAAGACGCGAGCCAGTGATTTCACTGGCTTTGTTGCATTTTGCATAACAAATGCGAGGACGTTTCCAGATACCACAATCCATACGGTATGAACATTTCCTCGCCTCAATGTTGTAGTGTAGAATGCGGCGTTTCTATTAATACAGACGTTAAGCTCAGAACAGCGACTTCTAAAAGCCTGGTTAACCGGGCATTAAGGCACAATAATCATACTTTATGAAGAATATACGTAACTTTTCGATCATAGCTCACATTGACCACGGTAAATCGACGCTGTCTGACCGTATTATCCAGATCTGCGGTGGCCTGTCTGACCGTGAAATGGAGGCGCAGGTTCTCGATTCCATGGATCTTGAGCGTGAGCGTGGCATTACCATCAAAGCGCAAAGCGTGACGCTGGACTACAAAGCGTCTGACGGCGAAACCTATCAGCTTAACTTTATCGACACCCCGGGCCACGTAGACTTCTCCTATGAAGTTTCTCGTTCGCTGGCTGCCTGTGAAGGTGCATTGCTGGTGGTCGACGCCGGGCAGGGCGTAGAAGCGCAAACCCTGGCAAACTGCTACACCGCCATGGAAATGGATCTCGAAGTGGTGCCGGTACTGAACAAGATTGACCTGCCGGCAGCCGATCCTGAACGCGTGGCGGAAGAAATTGAAGATATCGTCGGCATCGACGCCACCGACGCGGTGCGCTGTTCAGCGAAAACCGGCGTTGGCGTACAGGACGTTCTCGAACGTCTGGTGCGCGACATTCCGCCGCCGGAAGGCGATCCGGAAGGCCCGTTGCAGGCACTCATTATCGACTCCTGGTTTGACAACTACCTGGGCGTTGTTTCACTTATCCGTATTAAAAACGGCACCCTGCGTAAGGGCGACAAAGTGAAAGTCATGAGTACCGGGCAGACCTATAACGCCGACCGTCTGGGTATCTTCACGCCAAAACAGGTTGACCGCACTGAACTGAAATGTGGCGAAGTAGGTTGGCTGGTATGTGCGATTAAAGATATCCACGGCGCTCCAGTAGGCGATACCTTAACGCTGGCGCGTAATCCGGCAGAAAAGGCGCTGCCTGGCTTTAAGAAAGTCAAACCGCAGGTATACGCCGGTCTGTTCCCGGTAAGTTCCGACGACTATGAAGCCTTCCGTGACGCGCTGGGCAAACTCAGCCTGAACGATGCTTCACTGTTCTATGAGCCGGAAAGCTCCAGCGCGCTGGGCTTTGGTTTCCGCTGCGGCTTCCTCGGCCTGCTGCACATGGAGATCATCCAGGAACGTCTGGAACGTGAATACGATCTGGATCTGATTACCACTGCGCCGACCGTAGTGTATGAAGTTGAAACCACGTCAAGAGAAGTTATCTACGTCGACAGCCCATCCAAGCTGCCAGCGGTAAATAACATCTACGAACTGCGCGAGCCGATTGCAGAATGTCACATGCTGCTGCCGCAGGCATATCTCGGCAACGTTATTACGCTGTGCGTAGAAAAACGCGGCGTGCAGACCAATATGGTTTACCACGGTAATCAGGTGGCGCTGACGTACGAGATCCCGATGGCGGAAGTTGTGCTCGATTTCTTCGATCGCCTGAAATCTACCTCGCGTGGTTATGCGTCTCTGGATTACAACTTCAAACGCTTCCAGGCGTCCGACATGGTACGTGTAGACGTATTAATCAACGGTGAACGTGTTGATGCGCTGGCGTTGATCACCCACCGTGATAATTCGCAAAACCGCGGTCGCGAGCTGGTGGAGAAGATGAAAGATCTGATCCCACGCCAGCAGTTTGATATCGCCATTCAGGCAGCGATTGGTACGCACATCATTGCGCGCTCCACCGTGAAACAGCTGCGTAAAAACGTACTGGCTAAATGTTATGGCGGCGATATCAGCCGTAAGAAAAAGCTGCTGCAGAAGCAGAAAGAAGGTAAGAAACGCATGAAGCAGATCGGTAACGTCGAGCTGCCGCAGGAAGCGTTCCTCGCCATTCTGCACGTCGGCAAAGACAACAAATAACCCTTAGGAGTTGGCATGGCGAATATGTTTGCCCTGATTCTGGTGATTGCCACACTGGTGACGGGCATTTTATGGTGCGTGGATAAATTCTTTTTCGCACCTAAACGGCGGGAACGTCAGGCAGCGGCGCAGGCGGCTGCCGGTGACTCACTGGATAAAGCAACACTGAAAAAGGTTGCGCCGAAGCCTGGCTGGCTGGAAACTGGTGCTTCTGTTTTTCCGGTGCTGGCTATCGTATTGATTGTGCGTTCGTTTATTTATGAACCGTTCCAGATCCCGTCAGGTTCGATGATGCCGACTCTGTTAATCGGTGATTTTATTCTGGTAGAGAAGTTTGCTTATGGCATTAAAGATCCTATCTACCAGAAAACGCTGATCGAAACCGGTCATCCGAAACGCGGCGATATCGTGGTCTTTAAATATCCGGAAGATCCAAAGCTTGATTACATCAAGCGCGCGGTGGGTTTACCGGGCGATAAAGTCACTTATGATCCGGTCTCAAAAGAGCTGACGATTCAACCGGGATGCAGTTCCGGCCAGGCATGTGAAAACGCGCTGCCGGTCACCTACTCAAACGTGGAACCGAGCGATTTCGTTCAGACCTTCTCACGCCGTAATGGTGGGGAAGCGACCAGCGGATTCTTTGAAGTGCCGAAAAACGAAACCAAAGAAAATGGAATTCGTCTTTCCGAGCGTAAAGAGACACTGGGTGATGTGACGCACCGCATTCTGACAGTGCCGATTGCGCAGGACCAGGTGGGGATGTATTACCAGCAGCCAGGGCAACAACTGGCAACCTGGATTGTTCCGCCGGGACAATACTTCATGATGGGTGACAACCGCGACAACAGCGCGGACAGCCGTTACTGGGGCTTTGTGCCGGAAGCGAATCTGGTCGGTCGGGCAACGGCTATCTGGATGAGTTTCGATAAGCAAGAAGGCGAATGGCCGACAGGTGTGCGCTTAAGTCGCATTGGCGGCATCCATTAATAGCCCATCTTCGTTCACGTTGTCGCCGTTATGGCGACAACGTGAATTATTTATGAGATAAATCTCCCGTGGCTAACGACATCCCCCGTCGTTGTGTATAGAATATTCCCCCGAAGTTTAAGGTTGGCACCTCCAGGTTGCCACGGCACACGAAACAGCGTTGGTCCCCATATACCGGTAAACTGAAACTGCAGCGAAGCAGTTAGCAGAGCCATGTATATCAGGTCTGTTTCGTGTGCTGAATTGTTGACGCATTTATTTATTGGTATCGCATGAACCCCATCGTAATTAATCGGCTTCAACGGAAGCTGGGCTACACTTTTAATCATCAGGAACTGTTGCAGCAGGCATTAACCCATCGTAGTGCCAGCAGCAAACATAACGAGCGTTTAGAATTTTTAGGCGACTCTATTCTGAGCTACGTTATCGCCAATGCGCTTTATCACCGTTTCCCTCGTGTGGATGAAGGCGATATGAGCCGGATGCGCGCCACGCTGGTCCGTGGCAATACGCTGGCAGAACTGGCGCGCGAATTTGAGTTAGGCGAGTGCTTACGTTTAGGGCCAGGTGAACTTAAAAGCGGTGGATTTCGTCGTGAGTCAATTCTCGCCGACACCGTCGAAGCATTAATTGGTGGCGTATTCCTCGACAGTGATATTCAAACCGTCGAGAAATTAATCCTTAACTGGTATCAAACCCGTCTGGACGAAATTAGCCCAGGTGACAAACAAAAAGATCCGAAAACGCGCTTGCAAGAATATTTGCAGGGTCGCCATCTGCCGCTGCCGACTTATCTGGTCGTCCAGGTACGTGGCGAAGCACACGATCAGGAATTTACTATCCACTGCCAGGTCAGCGGCCTGAGTGAACCGGTGGTTGGCACAGGTTCAAGCCGTCGTAAGGCTGAGCAGGCTGCCGCCGAACAGGCGTTGAAAAAACTGGAGCTGGAATGAGCATCGATAAAAGTTACTGCGGATTTATTGCTATCGTCGGACGTCCGAACGTTGGCAAATCCACATTGTTGAACAAACTGCTGGGGCAGAAGATCTCCATTACCTCCCGCAAGGCGCAAACAACTCGTCACCGCATTGTGGGGATCCATACTGAAGGCGCGTATCAGGCGATCTACGTTGATACCCCAGGCCTGCATATGGAAGAAAAACGCGCCATTAACCGCCTGATGAACAAAGCGGCGAGCAGCTCTATCGGCGACGTTGAGCTGGTGATTTTTGTCGTAGAAGGCACCCGCTGGACGCCGGACGATGAAATGGTGCTCAACAAACTGCGCGATGGCAAAGCGCCGGTAATCCTCGCGGTGAACAAAGTGGATAACGTGCAGGAAAAAGCCGATCTGCTGCCACACTTACAGTTCCTGGCAAGCCAGATGAACTTCCTCGATATCGTGCCGATCTCTGCCGAAACCGGGTTGAATGTTGATACTATTGCGGCAATCGTGCGTAAGCATCTGCCTGAAGCGACTCATCACTTCCCGGAAGATTACATCACCGATCGCTCACAGCGTTTTATGGCGTCTGAAATCATCCGCGAAAAACTGATGCGTTTCCTCGGCGCTGAACTGCCGTACTCCGTGACCGTGGAGATCGAACGTTTCGTCTCTAACGAACGCGGCGGTTATGACATCAACGGTTTGATTCTCGTTGAGCGTGAAGGGCAGAAGAAGATGGTTATTGGCAACAAAGGGGCCAAGATCAAAACCATCGGGATTGAAGCGCGTAAAGACATGCAGGAAATGTTCGAAGCGCCTGTTCACCTTGAGCTGTGGGTAAAAGTGAAATCCGGTTGGGCCGACGACGAACGCGCACTGCGCAGTCTCGGTTACGTTGACGATCTTTAAGAGTAACTCCGATGGAAGGCTGGCAGCGCGCATTTGTCCTGCATAGTCGCCCGTGGAGCGAAACGAGCCTGATGCTGGACGTCTTCACGGAGGAATCGGGTCGCGTGCGTCTGGTTGCCAAAGGCGCACGCTCTAAACGCTCTACTCTGAAAGGTGCATTACAACCTTTCACCCCTCTCTTGCTTCGCTTCGGTGGGCGTGGTGAAGTCAAAACACTGCGCAGTGCCGAAGCTGTCTCGCTGGCGCTGCCATTAAGCGGTATCACCCTTTACAGCGGTTTGTACATCAACGAACTTCTTTCCCGCGTGCTGGAATACGAGACGCGCTTCTCTGAACTCTTTTTCGATTACTTGCACTGCATTCAGTCTCTTGCAGGTGCCACTGGTACGCCAGAACCCGCGCTGCGCCGCTTTGAACTGGCACTGCTCGGGCATCTGGGCTATGGCGTCAATTTTACCCATTGTGCGGGTAGCGGCGAGCCGGTAGATGACACCATGACGTATCGTTATCGCGAAGAAAAAGGGTTTATCGCAAGCGTCGTTATCGACAATAAAACGTTCACCGGAAGGCAGTTAAAAGCGTTAAACGCGCGGGAATTTCCTGACGCAGACACACTACGCGCCGCGAAACGCTTTACCCGCATGGCGCTTAAGCCGTATCTTGGCGGTAAACCATTAAAGAGCAGGGAACTGTTCCGGCAGTTTATGCCTAAGCGAACGGTGAAAACACATTATGAATGATGAGGATTGTCATGGCTGAATTACTGTTAGGCGTCAACATTGACCATATTGCAACGCTGCGTAACGCACGCGGTACTGCTTACCCGGATCCAGTGCAAGCGGCGTTTATTGCCGAGCAGGCGGGAGCAGACGGCATTACCGTGCATTTACGTGAAGATCGCCGCCACATTACTGACCGCGATGTGCGCATCCTGCGTCAGACGCTGGATACCCGCATGAATCTGGAGATGGCGGTGACCGAAGAGATGCTGGCGATCGCCGTTGAGACGAAGCCACATTTTTGCTGTCTGGTACCGGAAAAGCGTCAGGAAGTAACAACCGAAGGCGGCCTGGACGTCGCAGGGCAGCGTGACAAAATGCGCGATGCCTGTAAACGTCTGGCGGAGGCCGGGATCCAGGTTTCTCTGTTTATCGACGCCGATGAAGAGCAGATCAAAGCTGCGGCAGAGGTTGGCGCACCGTTTATCGAGATCCACACCGGTTGCTATGCTGATGCCAAAACTGACGCCGAACAGGCGCAAGAGCTGGCGCGTATCGCCAAAGCCGCGACCTTTGCCGCTAGTCTCGGTCTGAAAGTTAACGCTGGTCACGGTCTGACCTATCACAACGTGAAAGCCATTGCCGCCATCCCTGAGATGCATGAACTGAATATAGGTCATGCCATTATTGGTCGTGCAGTGATGACCGGACTGAAAGATGCGGTGGCAGAAATGAAGCGTTTGATGCTGGAAGCGCGTGGCTAATGGCAATATTAGGTTTAGGTACGGATATTGTGGAGATCGCTCGCATTGAATCGGTGATCGCCCGATCCGGTGAGCGTCTGGCACGCCGCGTATTAAGCGATAACGAATGGGCAATCTGGAAAACGCACCACCAGCCGGTGCGTTTTCTGGCGAAGCGTTTTGCTGTGAAAGAAGCGGCGGCAAAAGCGTTTGGCACCGGGATCCGCAATGGTCTGGCGTTTAATCAATTTGAAGTATTTAATGATGAGCTCGGCAAACCACGGCTACGGCTATGGGGTGAGGCATTAAAACTGGCGGAAAAGCTCGGCGTTGTAAATATGCATGTAACGCTGGCAGATGAACGCCACTATGCTTGTGCCACGGTAATTATTGAAAGTTAAAAAAATACCGTTCTCTTTATAAAGTAAAACCCCCGAACTGGTAAGGAACGGGGGTTTTACTTTTTAACTTTAATTTTGTGCAGCACGCACCCTCAACAAGAGCGATTATGGATCAGGGCGGTTATCTTTTACAAGCAACTTGCAATCTTTAGCATAAAAACTCGAGCCTTTACGAAGAAAACAATATTGATGGAAAGATTAACGTGACCGCCAATTCGGAAGTACATTAAAATTGGCTTCGTTATTGGCGATTTTGCTGTGCTTTATACCATGCCACAGAATTCCCCCATTGAAACGAGTGGTGTCGTCAAAGCTCTGGTGTGGAGTGCAGCATGCACCCTCAATAACTCGCACGTTCAGTTTTGGGGAGATGTAAGGGCTAATCTGAACGGCTGCATTCCTTGTTTAAGGAAAAACGAATGACTGATTGCCGATACCTTATTAAACGGGTCATCAAAATCATCATTGCTGTTTTACAGCTGATCCTTCTGTTCTTATAACATAAGGAAACGTACTTAAGGCGCGTCAGGTTAACCAGCCAGGCGCGCCTTTAATAATTATAAATAAGTGCTTATACAGATAGTGTTATCATTCATGAAATAATTGATATTTATGATCACATCACGAAAATAAATATAAGAACCTGAAGGCTCACACTATAAAGTCAACAATAGTCTACTCCAGGAGCAGAATATTAAATTTTATCCGCGTGATGCATCAGCACAAATTTATCCCACAACTGTTCTTCCGTCTCGACATGTTGCGGATCCTTCACAATAGTATTGGGGATCGGGCACACCTTCTGGCAGGTTGGTGTCTCGTAGTGCCCTACGCATTCGGTACACTTATCGCTGTTAATCTCATAGATATGATCGCCCATTGAAATCGCCTCATTCGGGCATTCGGGTTCACACATATCACAATTGATGCATTTTTTAGTGATTAACAGCGCCATAAGGAAACTCTCAAAACAACACAAACCGGGCGGGCATTATACGCGCATTCTTTACTCAGACCAGTTTTTTCACCAGCGCTTCACTATGACGAATACGTTCTGGTGCCAGTTCCAGATCCTGCTGAATCAGCGCAATGAACAGCAAATCCGTTAACATTCCCTGCGCGTGGCAAGCAGAGATTGAAGCACTGTTTGTCGCTTGTTCTTCGGCAATGGTATACAGGCAATGAGAAGCGCGCTGTTGCAGGGCATTGGGAGTAAAGCCGGTAATCGCCAGCACTTTTCCGCCCACTCGCAGCATCTCATCTGCCGCCAGGTTTAACTCGCGTCGTACACCGGTGTAAGAAATGGCTAATAACAGATCGTCAGGGGACGACGCCTGTACGGTAGCGAGTAGCGCATGCATATCGCGCACTGCGGCAGCATTGAAGCCAATCTTCATCAGCTTCCAGGCAAAGTTTTGCGCCACCAGACCCGAAGCGCCAATACCGGTCAGAATTATCCGCCGCGCAGAGCGCAACATTGTTACGCATTCATGCAGTTTCTCTTCACTATTAACGTTTAGCGTTGCGTACATAGCGGCAGTATTTTCTTTAATCAGTTTTTCGCCGACCAGCCGTAACGGATCATCACCGCGGATTTGGTTATGAATGGGCACGGAGGGCGATTCCGGCTGGCTTGCCAGCGCTTCACTCAACGCCAACTTAAGCGCCGGAAAACCTTTATAGCCGAGTTTTTGCGCGAACTTCACGACGCTGGACTGACTGACTCCAGCTTCGTTGGCCAGTTGCTGAGAGCTTAAATGGCGCGCCGTATCAGGTTGTAGCAGCAGATAATCCGCCAGTTTTTTATCACTCTGGGCAAGCCCCTGGTAACGCTGACGGATACGAAGTAAGCCGTTCATATCTTTCCTCGCGATGAAATAGTGGCGACAACAGGCAATATGAGACAAACGCGAGTGAATTTTATATTCCATTGCCGCTAATTGCCATGAATTAAAAATTCCAGTTAGCCATGATGCGGTCGATTGTTGCCGGAAAAGTGATGATCTATCTGTTAGGCTATGTAGTAGCGAAAATTAATCAGGATGTTTCAGTCCAGAGGAGTATGGTTTGGCAACTCACGAGCGTCGTGTGGTGTTTTTTGACTTAGATGGAACATTGCATCAGCAGGATATGTTCGGCAGTTTTTTGCGTTATTTACTGCGTCGCCAACCGCTGAATGCGTTGCTTGTCCTACCGTTGTTGCCGATCATAGCCATTGCGTTATTGATAAAAGGTCGTGCGGCACGCTGGCCGATGAGTCTGCTTCTGTGGGGATGCACTTTTGGTCACAATGAAGCGCGTTTGCAGGCGTTGCAGGCCGATTTCGTACGTTGGTTTCGTGACAATGTTACCGCCTTTCCGCTGGTTCAGGAGCGATTAACCACCTACCTGTTAAGTTCCGATGCTGATATCTGGTTGATTACCGGCTCTCCGCAGCCGCTGGTTGAAGCGGTTTATTTCGATACGCCCTGGCTGCCGCGGGTTAATCTTATCGCCAGCCAAATTCAGCGTGGCTATGGTGGTTGGGTATTGACGATGCGTTGTCTGGGACATGAAAAGGTCGCACAACTGGAGCGCAAAATCGGCACGCCGCTGCGGCTGTACAGTGGCTATAGCGACAGTAATCAGGACAACCCGCTGCTTTATTTCTGCCAGCATCGTTGGCGGGTAACCCCGCGCGGTGAACTCCAGCAACTGGAATAGAGTAAAGCATAGCGTCCGTGTATAATGCGCCGCGCTTTTATAACCGGAGTTTTCTTTTTGTCTGAAGTCGAATTTAGCCACGAATACTGGATGCGTCATGCAATGACGCTGGCGAAGCGTGCCTGGGATGAGCGGGAAGTGCCGGTCGGCGCGGTATTAGTGCATAACAATCGGGTAATCGGCGAAGGTTGGAACCGTCCGATTGGTCGACATGATCCCACCGCACATGCAGAAATCATGGCTCTGCGGCAGGGCGGTCTGGTGATGCAAAATTATCGTCTGATCGACGCCACGTTGTATGTCACGCTTGAACCCTGTGTAATGTGTGCCGGAGCAATGATCCACAGTCGCATTGGTCGCGTGGTCTTTGGTGCGCGTGACGCGAAAACTGGCGCTGCGGGATCTTTAATGGATGTGCTGCATCATCCGGGTATGAATCACCGAGTGGAAATTACGGAAGGAATACTGGCGGATGAGTGCGCGGCGTTGCTCAGTGACTTCTTTCGCATGCGCCGCCAGGAAATTAAAGCGCAGAAAAAAGCGCGATCCTCGACGGATTAATTTTGTTTCTCTTCACTCCCTTTCCTGGAAAACAGCAGAGAGGGAGAGTGGGTCAAATAGTTTGATGACGACTGGGAAAGAAACGAGAGAAAAGGAAATTTCTCTTTGCCCAACTCCGTAGGCGATACCGCCGGATAATCCTGCGCCAGTTGCATCGCCGCTTCTGTAGCCTGCTTCTCTTTCTCTTGCAGATAACCCACCAGGCTAATCTGATACTTACGAATATTTTCGACATAAGCGTAGGCTTCATGCCCACGCGCGTAGCCGTAAGTCAGCTTGCTGTAATAGGGTTTCTGGCTAAGTAAAGGCAGACGCTGCTTTACGTCAGCCCAACTGTCAGGATTACCTTTAGTTTTTGCCGTCAGGGCGCGGGCATCCAGCATATGCGCATAGCCCATATTGTACGCGGCGAGGGCAAACCAGATCCGTTCGTTCTCAGGCACACTTTCCGGCACTTTACTCATCATATCCTGCAAATAACGCACGCCGCCGCTGATGCTCTGTTCGGCATCGGTACGATCCGTAATGCCGAGGCTTTGCGCGGTATTTTTGGTTAACATCATCATGCCGCGCACCCCCGTCGGTGAAGTGGCCTGCGCATCCCAGTGCGATTCCTGATAAGCAATAGCGGCCAGCAAACGCCAGTCAATTTCTTCGGCGTATTTCTCAAACAGGGGCTTTAACTGCGGCAGTACCGCATCGACGGCGCGTAAAAATGTGCGCGTATCGACGTAATCAAAATCATCGCCATGCCCCAGGTATTTCTCTTCAATGCGTGCCAGCGTACCGTCTTCATTCATTTCGTTGAAGAAATCGAGCAGAGCGGCGGAAAGGGTATTATCGCCATCTAACGGGCTAAACCAGGTCACCGGTTGTTCATCGGTAATGTCGAGCGCTACGGCGAGTTCCGGATGAACGCGCTGAAACAGGCTAATGGCAACAGAATCAGCAATGGTGTAATCGAGTTTTCCTTCGATGACATCTTCCATTAATTCCGCAGAGCCTTTTTTGTCGTCAACCTTCCAGCTTAATTCCGGGAATTTTGTTTCTTTCAGGGTCTGGAGATCGTTAACCACCACATGACCCGGTGCAACGGTGAGTTGCTCCGCCGTCAGGTTGCCCAGCGTACGTGGGCGATACTGACCCACTTTATAAACCAGTTGTTGTGAAACGGAGTAGTAGGTCGGGCCTGGCTGATAATTTTTAACCCTTTCGCTGTTATAGACCAGTCCTGCCGCCAGCAGGTCGGCGTTACCATTATCGAGGTCGTCAAACAGCTGGCTGATATTCTGCCGCACGGTCACTTTCAGTTTTACGCCGAGGTAATCGGCAAACTGTTTCGCCAGTTCGTAATCCAGGCCAAAAGGTTTCCCGTTGATTTCGTTATAAGTCAGGGGAGTATGAATGGTGCTCACACGCAACTCTCCCCGCGCTTGAATGGCGGCGATACGGTTGTCGGCTTTACCAAACCAGGGAATGGATGGCCAGAGAGCGACCGCGAGTAGCAGTGCCAGAATGCCGATGAACAGATAATTAATCTTTAATTTTTTCAATTAGTTAATTCTCTGTGTCGTGCGCGTCCCAGCTTGAAAAAACGTAATAATAGTGAAAGGTTTACTCATAAATGAGCGGCATTTTGCGTAAACCTGCGCCAGTTGGCAACTTATTACAGCCATTGGCGGCACGCGTTGCTAATTCGCGATGGTGATTTTATTTCCACGCAAACGGTTTCGTCAGCGCATCAGATTCTTTATAATGACGCCCGTTTCCCCCCCTTGGGTACACCGAAAGCTTAGAAGACGAGAGACTTATGATGGAAATTCTGCGTGGTTCGCCTGCATTGTCGGCATTCCGAATCAACAAACTGCTGGCACGTTTTCAGGCTGCCAGGCTCCCGGTTCACACTATTTACGCCGAGTATGTCCATTTTGCTGACCTCAATGCGCCGTTAAACGATGATGAGCACGCACAACTTGAACGCCTGCTGAAATATGGCCCGGCACTCGCCAGCCATGCCCCGCAAGGCAAACTCCTGCTGGTGACCCCGCGTCCTGGCACCATCTCTCCCTGGTCTTCGAAAGCGACCGATATTGCCCATAACTGCGGGCTGCAACAGGTAAACCGTCTTGAGCGCGGCGTGGCTTACTATATAGAAGCCGGTACGCTGACCAATGAACAATGGCAGCAGGTTACCGCTGAACTGCACGACCGCATGATGGAAACGGTCTTTTTTGCTTTAGATGATGCAGAGCAGCTGTTTGCACACCATCAACCGACTCCGGTCACCAGCGTTGATTTGCTGGGACAGGGCCGTCAGGCGCTAATCGACGCTAACCTGCGTCTTGGCCTGGCACTGGCGGAAGATGAAATCGACTATCTGCAGGATGCTTTCACAAAGCTTGGTCGTAACCCGAACGACATCGAGCTGTATATGTTCGCTCAGGCGAACTCTGAGCACTGCCGCCACAAAATTTTTAACGCCGACTGGATTATCGACGGTGAACAGCAGCCGAAATCGCTGTTCAAGATGATCAAAAATACCTTCGAAACTACGCCGGATCACGTTCTCTCTGCTTATAAAGATAACGCCGCCGTCATGGAAGGGTCTGAAGTGGGCCGCTACTTTGCTGACCACGAAACGGGCCGCTACGATTTCCATCAGGAACCGGCGCATATTCTGATGAAAGTCGAAACTCACAACCACCCGACGGCGATTTCTCCGTGGCCGGGCGCGGCGACCGGTTCCGGCGGTGAAATCCGCGATGAAGGTGCCACCGGGCGTGGCGCAAAGCCGAAAGCTGGTCTGGTAGGTTTCTCCGTTTCCAACCTGCGAATTCCAGGCTTCGAACAGCCGTGGGAAGAAGATTTCGGTAAGCCTGAGCGCATTGTCACCGCGTTGGACATCATGACCGAAGGCCCGCTGGGCGGCGCGGCATTTAACAACGAATTTGGTCGTCCGGCACTGAACGGCTACTTCCGTACTTATGAAGAAAAAGTGAACAGCCACAATGGCGAAGAGCTGCGCGGTTATCACAAACCGATCATGCTGGCGGGCGGGATCGGCAACATTCGTGCCGATCACGTACAAAAAGGCGAGATCAACGTTGGTGCGAAGCTGGTCGTTCTCGGCGGCCCGGCAATGAACATCGGTCTTGGCGGCGGCGCGGCGTCTTCCATGGCGTCTGGTCAGTCTGATGCCGACCTCGACTTCGCTTCCGTACAGCGCGACAACCCGGAGATGGAGCGTCGCTGCCAGGAAGTGATCGACCGTTGCTGGCAGCTTGGTGATGCCAACCCAATCCTGTTTATCCACGACGTTGGCGCAGGCGGTCTTTCTAACGCCATGCCGGAACTGGTGAGCGACGGCGGGCGCGGCGGTAAATTCGAACTGCGCGATATCCTGAGCGACGAACCGGGCATGAGCCCGCTGGAAATCTGGTGTAACGAATCCCAGGAACGCTACGTGCTGGCGGTTGCTGCCGATCAGTTACCGCTGTTTGACGAACTGTGTAAGCGTGAGCGCGCGCCATACGCGGTGATTGGTGAAGCGACCGAAGAACTGCATCTTTCTTTGCACGATCGTCATTTTGATAATCAGCCGATCGATCTGCCGCTGGACGTCCTGCTTGGTAAAACGCCGAAGATGACCCGCGAAGTACAAACGCTGAAAGCGAAGGGTGATGCGCTGGTTCGTGAAGGGATTACCATTGCTGACGCGGTGAAACGCGTGCTGCACCTGCCGACCGTGGCGGAGAAAACTTTCCTGGTGACCATTGGTGACCGCAGCGTAACCGGCATGGTAGCGCGCGATCAGATGGTGGGTCCGTGGCAGGTGCCGGTCGCTAACTGCGCGGTCACTACCGCCAGCCTCGATAGCTACTACGGCGAAGCGATGGCGATTGGCGAGCGTGCGCCGGTTGCGCTGCTGGATTTCGCCGCCTCTGCCCGTCTGGCGGTCGGTGAAGCGTTAACCAATATTGCCGCAACACAGATTGGCGATATCAAACGCATTAAACTTTCCGCCAACTGGATGGCGGCGGCAGGTCATCCAGGCGAAGATGCGGGCCTGTATGAAGCCGTTAAAGCTGTGGGCGAAGAACTTTGTCCGGCTCTGGGCCTGACGATCCCGGTGGGTAAAGACTCTATGTCGATGAAAACCCGCTGGCAGGAAGGTAACGAAGAGCGCGAAATGACGTCGCCACTGTCGCTGGTTATTTCTGCATTTGCCCGCGTGGAAGATGTACGTCACACCATCACGCCACAGCTTTCTACCGAAGATAACGCACTGCTGCTGATTGATTTGGGCAAAGGCAATAACGCGCTGGGCGCAACGGCGCTGGCGCAGGTTTATCGTCAGCTTGGCGACAAACCGGCAGATGTACGCGACGTCGCGCAACTGAAAGGTTTCTATGACGCGGTTCAGGCGCTGGTAGCACAGCGTAAGCTGCTCGCGTACCACGACCGCTCTGATGGCGGCCTGCTGGTAACGCTGGCGGAAATGGCCTTTGCTGGTCATTGCGGCATTGACGCGGATATCGCCACTCTGGGTGACGATCGCCTGGCGGCGTTGTTTAACGAAGAACTGGGTGCGGTGATTCAGGTTCGAGCCGCTGACCGTAAAGCAGTTGAAGCGGTACTGGCACAGCATGGCCTTGCTGATTGCGTCCATTATGTTGGCCAGGCGGTTTCCGGTGACCGTTTTGTGATTACCGCCAACGGGCAGACTGTATTCAGCGAAAGCCGCACCACGTTGCGTGTCTGGTGGGCAGAAACTACCTGGCAGATGCAGCGCCTGCGTGACAACCCTGAATGTGCCGATCAGGAACATCAGGCGAAATCCAACGACGCCGATCCGGGCCTGAATGTGAAACTGTCGTTCGATATCAACGAAGATGTGGCAGCACCGTATATTGCTACTGGCGCACGTCCGAAAGTTGCCGTACTGCGTGAGCAGGGCGTGAACTCGCATGTTGAAATGGCGGCTGCTTTCCACCGTGCAGGCTTCGATGCAATCGATGTGCATATGAGTGACCTGCTGGCTGGACGCACGGGCCTGGAGGATTTCCACGCCCTGGTCGCGTGCGGTGGTTTCTCCTACGGTGATGTGCTGGGTGCCGGTGAAGGTTGGGCGAAGTCTATCCTGTTCAATGACCGTGTACGCGATGAGTTTGCAACCTTCTTCCACCGTCCGCAAACGCTGGCGCTGGGGGTATGTAACGGTTGCCAGATGATGTCTAATCTGCGCGAACTGATCCCAGGTAGTGAGTTGTGGCCACGTTTTGTGCGCAATACCTCCGATCGCTTTGAAGCGCGTTTCAGCCTGGTTGAAGTAACCCAAAGCCCGTCTCTGCTGTTGCAGGGGATGGTGGGCTCGCAAATGCCGATTGCTGTATCTCATGGTGAAGGGCGCGTGGAAGTGCGTGATGCGGCGCATCTGGCGGCACTGGAAAGCAAAGGGCTGGTGGCACTGCGCTATGTCGATAACTTCGGCAAAGTCACTGAAACCTACCCGGCTAACCCGAACGGTTCTCCGAATGGTATTACGGCAGTCACGACTGAAAGTGGTCGAGTCACCATTATGATGCCGCACCCGGAACGTGTTTTCCGTACTGTCAGCAACTCCTGGCATCCGGAAAACTGGGGCGAGGATGGCCCATGGATGCGCATTTTCCGCAATGCGCGTAAGCAGTTGGGGTAAGTCGTCAGCCCATTGGTTTTGCAGCCCGGATGAGGCATTCACGCCGCATCCGGCATTAAGCACCAACCGCTATTATAAGCTCCCAACTTCGGGAGCTTTTTTGTGTCTGTAAATCACGACAATGGGTGGTGTGCCGTGTCGCTTTCTGGCGACATTTAACTTATTGATTTTAATATTATCTAATAAGTTTATCTTAAGTTGTCTCTTTTTAGCGACACAGTGGCTGATTTACATTCAAATAGCGAAGAAGCCATAAATCCCTCAAAGCGGCGTATAATCAGTACGTTACCAAACTATTTTCTTTATTGGCACAGTTACTGCATAATAGTAACCAGTGGCTCATTCACCGACTTATGTCAGCCCCTTCGGGACGTGCTACATAAAATTCGAATGACGCACAACAAGGTGCCTGCCGTCCAACTTCTGATATCAGCGTAGCTATATCAACCATCGGGCGAAACGTCGAGTTAGGCACCGCCTTATTCCATAACAAAGCCGGGTAATTCCCGGCTTTGTTGTATCTGAACTTCCCCTCGGTTAGCATCAGGCTATTCGCGTCTGACGAGAGTAACACCTTGAAACGCTGGCCCGTTTTTCCCCGCTCATTACGACAACTGGTAATGCTGGCATTTTTGCTGATTCTGCTACCCCTGTTGGTGCTGGCATGGCAAGCCTGGCAAAGCCTGAATGCACTTAGCGATCAGGCGTCGCTGGTTAACCGCACTACGCTTATTGATGCCCGGCGTAGTGAAGCGATGACCAACGCGGCACTGGAGATGGAGCGTAGCTACCGTCAGTATTGCGTGCTGGACGACCCTACGCTTGCGAAGGTTTATCAAAGCCAGCGCAAGCGTTACAGCGAAATGCTCGATGCCCACGCAGGCGTACTGCCAGACGATAAACTTTACCAGGCATTGCGTCAGGACTTGAACAATCTGGCCCAACTTCAGTGTAACAACAGTGGTCCCGATGCCGCCGCCGCCGCGCGTCTTGAAGCCTTTGCCAGTGCCAATACCGAAATGGTGCAGGCCACGCGCACAGTGGTGTTCTCTCGTGGGCAGCAACTTCAGCGTGAAATCGCCGAACGTGGGCAATATTTTGGTTGGCAATCGCTGGTGTTATTTCTGGTGAGTCTGGTGATGGTGCTACTTTTCACGAGGATGATTATCGGTCCGGTGAAAAATATCGAGCGCATGATCAACCGGCTGGGGGAAGGGCGTTCTCTGGGCAATAGTGTCTCGTTCAGTGGACCGAGCGAGTTACGCTCGGTTGGGCAACGTATTCTTTGGTTAAGTGAGCGCCTGTCATGGCTGGAATCCCAACGTCATCAATTCTTAAGACATTTATCTCATGAATTAAAAACGCCGCTGGCAAGTATGCGCGAGGGCACTGAATTACTGGCTGACCAGGTTGTCGGGCCGCTTACGCCAGAGCAAAAAGAGGTGGTGAGCATCCTCGATAGCAGCAGCCGCAATTTGCAAAAACTGATCGAACAACTGCTTGATTACAACCGTAAACAGGCGGACAGTGCGGTGGAACTGGAGAATGTTGAATTAGCACCGCTGGTGGAGACAGTAGTTTCTGCTCATAGCCTGCCCGCACGGGCTAAAATGATGCATACCGACGTCGATCTCCAAGCAACAGCTTGCCTGGCGGAGCCAATGCTGCTGATGAGCGTACTGGATAATCTTTACTCCAATGCTGTGCACTACGGGACTGAATCCGGTAACATTTGCCTTCGCAGCAGTTTACATGGCGCGCGGGTTTATATTGATGTCATCAATACAGGCACACCCATTCCGCAAGAGGAACGCGCCATGATCTTTGAACCCTTTTTTCAGGGAAGCCACCAGCGAAAAGGGGCGGTGAAGGGCAGCGGTCTGGGATTAAGCATTGCCAGGGATTGTATTCGCCGTATGCAAGGGGAACTGTATCTGGTCGACGAGAGCGGGCAAGACGTTTGCTTCCGCATTGAATTGCCGTCGTCGAAAAACACGAAATAATGCTAACAGCCTATCCCATCAGGCTATTTTATTTGCCAGTTTGGCCCTGGGCAGTGCTCGAAATCCTCACGTACGACATGTACGCTCCGGTTTCTCCGCGCTGTCCATGTCCAGACTGTCTGTAACAATTACGCCCACTGGGAAAGGCGCTAAGTCTGGTGAATATGCGACACATTTTTCAACGATTATTGCCCCGACGGCTGTGGCTGGCAGGGCTGCCATGTCTGGCATTGCTGGGTTGCGTGCAGAGTCACAATAAGCCAGCCATTAATACGCCAGCAGAAGAAAAAATTCCGGTTTATCAACTGGCTGACTATCTTTCTACTGAATGTAGCGACATCTGGGCGCTGCAAGGTAAATCAACCGAAACCAATCCGCTTTACTGGCTGCGGGCGATGGATTGTGCTGATCGTTTAATGCCTGCGCAGTCGCGTCAGCAAGCTCGCCAATATAACGACGGCAGCTGGCAAAATACCTTTAAACAAGGGATTTTGCTCGCCGATGCCAAAATTACGCCGTATGAGCGCCGCCAGCTGGTCGCGCGCATTGATGCGCTAAGTACCGAAATCCCGGCACAGGTTCGCCCTCTGTATCAACTTTGGCGCGACGGTCAGGCGCTGCAACTGCAACTGGCGGAAGAGCGCCAACGCTACAGCAAACTCCAGCAGTCCAGCGACAGCGAGCTGGATACTTTGCGCCAGCAACATCACGTTCTACAACAGCAACTGGAACTCACTACCCGCAAGCTGGAAAACCTGACCGATATTGAACGCCAGCTCTCGACCCGCAAACCGGCTGGAAATTTCTCGCCGGATACGCCGCACGAGGGTGAAAAGCCCGCGCCATCCACCCATGAGGTCACTCCTGATGAGCCATAAACCTGCGCATTTATTATTGGTCGATGACGATCCGGGATTGCTGAAACTGCTTGGCCTGCGCCTGACCAGCGAAGGCTACAGCGTGGTCACGGCGGAAAGTGGTGCTGAAGGATTACGGGTACTGAATCGCGAAAAAGTAGATTTAGTCATCAGCGACCTGCGGATGGATGAAATGGACGGTATGCAGCTGTTTGCTGAAATCCAGAAAGTGCAGCCGGGAATGCCAGTAATTATTCTTACCGCGCATGGTTCTATTCCCGATGCCGTTGCTGCAACACAGCAGGGCGTTTTTAGTTTCCTCACCAAGCCTGTCGATAAAGACGCGCTATATCAGGCAATTGACGATGCGCTGGAACAATCCGCGCCAGCCACCGACGAACGTTGGCGCGAGGCGATTGTCACCCGCAGCCCGCTGATGCTGCGTTTGCTGGAACAGGCGCGGCTGGTGGCGCAATCAGACGTTAGCGTTTTGATTAACGGCCAGAGCGGCACCGGGAAAGAGATTTTCGCCCAGGCTATCCACAACGCCAGCCCGCGTAACAGCAAGCCGTTTATTGCTATTAACTGTGGTGCATTGCCCGAGCAATTGCTGGAGTCGGAACTGTTTGGTCATGCGCGTGGCGCGTTTACTGGCGCTGTCAGCAATCGCGAAGGTTTATTCCAGGCGGCGGAAGGCGGTACGCTATTTCTCGATGAGATTGGCGATATGCCCGCACCGTTGCAGGTCAAACTGCTGCGCGTGTTGCAGGAGCGTAAAGTGCGCCCGCTGGGCAGTAACCGCGATATTGATATCGACGTGCGGATTATTTCCGCCACTCACCGCGACCTGCCAAAAGCGATGGCGCGCGGGGAATTCCGCGAAGATCTCTATTACCGCCTCAACGTTGTCAGCCTGAAAATTCCGGCTCTGGCAGAGCGCACAGAAGACATTCCGCTACTGGCAAATCACCTGTTGCGCCAGGCGGCAGAGCGACATAAACCGTTTGTCCGCGCGTTCTCCACCGATGCAATGAAACGCCTGATGACCGCTAGCTGGCCGGGTAATGTACGCCAGTTGGTCAACGTGATTGAACAGTGCGTGGCGCTGACCTCATCTCCGGTGATTAGCGATGCATTAGTAGAGCAGGCGCTGGAGGGCGAAAACACGGCGCTGCCAACCTTTGTTGAGGCACGTAATCAGTTTGAACTCAACTATTTGCGTAAGCTGCTGCAAATCACCAAAGGCAACGTCACCCACGCGGCGAGAATGGCGGGGCGCAACCGGACAGAATTTTATAAACTGCTTTCCCGACACGAGCTGGATGCAAACGATTTCAAGGAATGAATTGGCGTTATGTGTTACGTTTAGCAGATCAAAAGACAGGCGACCTTTTCAAGGAATAGCATGAAAAAGATTGATGCGATTATTAAACCCTTCAAGCTGGACGATGTTCGCGAAGCACTGGCGGAAGTCGGCATTACCGGCATGACGGTCACTGAGGTGAAAGGTTTTGGCCGCCAGAAAGGCCATACCGAGCTGTACCGCGGCGCGGAGTATATGGTGGATTTTCTGCCGAAGGTGAAAATTGAGATTGTCGTACCGGACGACATTGTCGATACCTGTGTCGATACCATTATTCGCACGGCGCAAACCGGCAAAATCGGTGACGGTAAAATCTTCGTCTTCGACGTGGCACGGGTTATTCGTATCCGTACCGGTGAAGAAGACGACGCGGCAATTTAAACCGCGTCAAGGGTTGCCGGATGTTTCCATCCGGCAACATCAAATCACAGCACCTTATGCGGGCCAAAGCATTCGTAATGAATGTTTTCCTGCTTCACGCCCAGATCCACTAACTGTTTCGCGGCAAACTGCATGAAGCCAACCGGGCCGCAGAGATAGAACTGCATTGTCGGATCGCTGAACGCACCTTCCAGTTTGCTCAAATCCATCAGACCTTCGCTATCAAACTGACCTTTAGCGCGATCGGCTTCGCTCGGCTGACGATACCAGGTGTGCGCGGTAAAGCGCGGCAGTGCTTGCCCCAGTTCCTTAACTTCATCGGCAAAGGCGTGAACATCGCCATTTTCTGCCGCATGGAACCAGTTCACTTGTGCTGTGTGGCCAGCTTTTGCCAGCGTGTCGAGCATTGCCAGCATTGGCGTTTGACCGACACCGGCAGAGATTAACGTCACTGGTGTGTCATCTGCGACAGCCATAAAGAAATCACCTGCTGGAGCGACCAGTTTCACGACATCGCCAACATTGGCGTGATTGTGCAGCCAGTTGGATACCTGCCCACCCTCTTCGCGTTTCACCGCAATACGATAGCCTTTGCCATCCGGTTTGCGAGTCAAAGAGTACTGACGAATTTCCTGATGCGGGAAACCTTCCGGCTTCAGCCAGACGCCGAGATATTGCCCCGGACGGTATTCTGCCACTGCGCCACCGTCGACCGGCTCCAGTTCGAAGCTGGTGATAAGCGCGCTGCGCGGTGTTTTAGCCACAATGCGGAAATCGCGAGTACCTTTCCAGCCACCGGCTTTGCTGGCGTTTTCGTTATAGATTTCCGCCTCGCGATTGATAAATACATTAGCCAGTACGCCATAGGCTTTACCCCACGCGTCCAGCACTTCCTGGCCCGGGCTGAACATTTCGTCCAGCGTCGCCAACAGGTGTTCACCGACAATGTTGTACTGTTCCGGTTTGATCTGGAAGCTGGTGTGCTTCTGCGCGATTTTTTCTACCGCTGGCAGCAGCGCAGGCAGGTTTTCAATATTACTGGCGTAGGCGGCAATAGCGTTAAACAGGGCTTCACGTTGATCGCCATTACGCTGGTTACTCATGTTAAAAATTTCTTTGAGTTCTGGGTTATGAGTAAACATACGGTCGTAGAAATGGGCGGTTAACTTTGGCCCCGTTTCCACCAGTAAAGGGATGGTGGCTTTTACTGTAGCGATGGTTTGAGCGTCAAGCATATGGTCTTCCTTTTTTTTGCATCTTAATTGATGTATCTCAAATGCATCTTATAAAAAATAGCCCTGCAATGTAAATGGTTCTTTGGTGTTTTTCAGAAAGAATGTGATGAAGTGAAAAATTTGCATCACAAACCTGAAAAGAAATCCGTTTCCGGTTGCAAGCTCTTTATTCTCCAAAGCCTTGCGCAGCCTGAAGGTAATCGTTTGCGTAAATTCCTTTGTCAAGACCTGTTATCGCACAATGATTCGGTTATACTGTTCGCCGTTGTCCAACAGGACCGCCTATAAAGGCCAAAAATTTTATTGTTAGCTGAGTCAGGAGATGCGGATGTTAAAGCGTGAAATGAACATTGCCGATTATGATGCCGAACTGTGGCAGGCTATGGAGCAGGAAAAAGTACGTCAGGAAGAGCACATCGAACTGATCGCCTCCGAAAACTACACCAGCCCGCGCGTAATGCAGGCGCAGGGTTCTCAGCTGACCAACAAATATGCTGAAGGTTATCCGGGCAAACGCTACTACGGCGGTTGCGAGTATGTTGATATCGTTGAACAACTGGCGATCGATCGTGCGAAAGAACTGTTCGGTGCTGACTACGCTAACGTCCAGCCGCACTCCGGCTCCCAGGCTAACTTTGCGGTGTACACCGCGCTGCTGGAACCAGGTGATACCGTTCTGGGTATGAACCTGGCGCATGGCGGTCACCTGACTCACGGTTCTCCGGTTAACTTCTCCGGTAAACTGTACAACATCGTTCCTTACGGTATCGATGCTAGCGGTCATATCGACTACGCCGATCTGGAAAAACAAGCCAAAGAACACAAACCGAAAATGATTATCGGTGGCTTCTCTGCATATTCCGGCGTGGTGGACTGGGCGAAAATGCGTGAAATCGCTGACAGCATCGGTGCTTACCTGTTCGTTGATATGGCGCACGTTGCGGGCCTGGTTGCAGCTGGCGTCTACCCGAACCCGGTTCCTCATGCTCACGTTGTTACTACCACCACTCACAAAACCCTGGCGGGTCCGCGCGGCGGCCTGATCCTGGCGAAAGGTGGTAGCGAAGAGCTGTACAAAAAACTGAACTCTGCCGTTTTCCCTGGTGGTCAGGGCGGTCCGTTGATGCACGTAATCGCCGGTAAAGCGGTTGCTCTGAAAGAAGCGATGGAGCCTGAGTTCAAAACTTACCAGCAGCAGGTCGCTAAAAACGCTAAAGCGATGGTAGAAGTGTTCCTGGAACGCGGCTACAAAGTGGTTTCCGGCGGCACTGATAACCACCTGTTCCTGGTTGATCTGGTTGATAAAAACCTGACCGGTAAAGAAGCGGACGCCGCTCTGGGCCGTGCTAACATCACCGTTAACAAAAACAGCGTACCGAACGATCCGAAGAGCCCGTTTGTGACCTCCGGTATTCGCGTGGGTACTCCGGCGATTACCCGTCGTGGCTTTAAAGAAGCCGAAGCGAAAGAACTGGCTGGCTGGATGTGTGACGTGCTGGACAGCATCAATGATGAAGCGGTTATTGAGCGCATCAAAGGTAAAGTTCTCGACATCTGCGCACGTTACCCGGTTTACGCATAAGCGAAACGGTGATTTGCTGACAATGTGCTCGTTGTTCATGCCGGAAGCGGCATGAACGCCTAATCCGGCCTACAAAACTTTGCAAATTCAATATATTGCAATATCCGTGTAGGCCTGATAAGCGTAGTGCATCAGGCAATCTTAGGTTTGTGATCATCAAGGCTTCCTTCGGGAAGCCTTTCTACGTTATCGCGCCATCAAATCTGTCGTAACTGTGCCTCAACATACAAATAGCCAATCCCCAGCACCTGTTGTGCGCGGCTTAATAGCCCAAAGCCAATTTGCGTTGCTTTCACGCTCGGTCCTTCATCGCGGTCGAACGGGTTAAATCCCGTCTGGCGAATAATGGTATTAAGCCAGTGCTCACCAAAGGCACAACTGCGACCGTACAACCAAATCTGATTAATATTGAGGATGTTGAGGAAGTTATACAGACTCAAACCAATGGCGTTGGCAGAGCGATCAACCCAACTGGTGATCCACGGTTCTCCACTCTGCCAGGCAGCGATTAACTGCGCGGTAGTCAGTTTTTCAGGATCAAGCTGAGTATTAACCGGTTGTGATTTTAGCCATACCCGCGCCTGTTTTTTTAACGCGCTTAACGAGGCGACGGTTTCCAGGCAGCCATAACGTCCGCAGTCGCAGACGACGCCATCCGGATTAACGATGGTGTGACCAATTTGTCCGCTACCATACAAACTGCCGCGATAAATTTGCTCGTTAATCACGAACGACGAGCCAATGCCGTAATCAACGTTGATCACGCAGAAATCCCGGCCCTGCGAATTATTTTGCCATTTCTCCGCCAGCGCCAGCATCACGCAGTCATTATCGACCATCACCCGAATGCCGAGCTTCTCTTCCAGCAGATATTTTACCTCAACCGGCGTTGTCCACGGCGCTTGCGGCATGGTTTGCGACACGCCAGTCACCGGATCAACCTGACCGTGGATTGCCAGCGCCAGGTTGATGGTACGGTCCGGCCACAATTTACGGTGGCGATGCCAGCATTTTTCGATTTCGGACAGCAGCGCCTGCGGCGTCGGTGCATCAATCTGTAAATACTCAAATTCACCTTTCGGACTTAAACAAGCATTAGCAACCTGACACTCAATACTGGTGGGCGTCACGTTCAGGCACAGCGTCCAGTCACCTTCCGGCGCAATCAGCCATGTACCGCTACTATGCCCGCGCGTCTGGCTTTCATCGTCGATATTCACCACCCGTTTTTCGCTTTCCAGTTCCTGCAAAATATTACTGACCGCCGGAATCGAAATTTGCGCCAGCCGGGCCAGCGTTGATTTATTGGCGCGCTTTTGCCGGTACAGCAGTTCCAGAATCACGCATTTGTTATGGTGGCGAATCTGTTGATTGTTAATGCAGGCTCTCATCTTTACTAAACCTTGTTTAGTTAATTGCGTGATTATTCCGCGAAAACATTGCCAGATTGTTCAATACACTGCCACAAATCTTTTAATTCAGTATGTCTTGTTAATATTGAGGGCACCATGACTCCAGTAAAAGTGTGGCAAGAGCGCGTTGAGATCCCGACCTATGAAACCGGGCCGCAGGATATACATCCCATGTTCCTGGAAAATCGCGTTTATCAGGGATCGTCCGGCGCGGTTTATCCCTACGGCGTGACCGATACGCTGAGCGAGCAGAAAACCCTGAAATCCTGGCAGGCGGTGTGGCTGGAAAACGACTACATTAAAGTGATGATCCTGCCGGAACTGGGCGGTCGGGTGCATCGCGCATGGGATAAAGTGAAACAGCGCGATTTTGTCTATCACAATGAAGTCATTAAACCTGCGCTGGTGGGGCTGCTGGGACCGTGGATCTCCGGCGGGATTGAGTTTAACTGGCCGCAACACCATCGCCCGACCACCTTTATGCCCGTCGATTTCACCCTCGAAGCCCATGAAGACGGCGCACAAACCGTGTGGGTCGGCGAAACGGAGCCGATGCACGGTTTACAGGTGATGACAGGTTTCACCCTGCGCCCTGACCGGGCGGCTCTGGAAATCGCCAGCCGCGTCTATAACGGCAACGCCACTCCGCGTCATTTCTTGTGGTGGGCCAACCCGGCAGTGAAAGGGGGTGAAGGGCATCAGAGCGTCTTCCCGCCGGATGTAACGGCGGTCTTTGATCACGGCAAACGGGCCGTCTCCGCTTTCCCCATCGCCACCGGCACTTACTACAAAGTGGACTACTCCTCTGGAGTGGACATTTCTCGCTATAAAAATGTGCCCGTTCCAACCTCATATATGGCTGAAAAATCGCAGTACGATTTTGTCGGCGCGTGGTGTCACGATGAAGATGGCGGTTTGCTGCACGTTGCCAACCACCATATTGCGCCAGGTAAAAAACAGTGGAGTTGGGGACACAGTGAGTTTGGCCAGGCGTGGGATAAGAGTCTGACCGACAATAACGGCCCGTATATCGAACTGATGACCGGTATTTTTGCCGATAACCAGCCTGATTTTACCTGGCTTGATGCGTACGAAGAGAAGCGTTTCGAGCAGTATTTCCTGCCTTATCATTCTCTGGGCATGGTGCAAAATGCCTCCCGCGATGCGGTGATAAAACTCCAGCGTAGTGAGCGGGGGATTGAGTGGGGGCTGTATGCCATCTCTCCGTTGAACGGATACCGCCTGGCGATCCGCGAAATCGGCAAATGCAACGCGTTACTTGATGATGCCGTGGCACTGATGCCAGCGACCGCCATCCAGGGCGTGTTGCACGGTATCAATCCTGACAGACTGACCATTGAGCTCTCCGATGCCGACGGCAATATCATACTGAGTTATCAGGAACATCAGCCGCAAGAGTTGCCGTTGCCGGACGTCGCCAAAGCGCCACTGGCAGCACAAGACATTACCAGTACAGATGAAGCCTGGTTTATCGGTCAGCATCTGGAGCAATATCATCACGCCAGCCGTTCACCGTTCGATTACTACCTGCGCGGCGTGGCGCTGGATCCGCTGGATTATCGCTGTAACCTGGCGCTGGCGATGCTGGAATATAACCGCGCAGATTTCCCGCAAGCGGTGGCGTATGCCACTCAGGCGCTGAAACGCGCACATGCGCTGAACAAAAATCCGCAGTGCGGACAGGCGAGTTTGATTCGCGCCAGTGCTTACGAACGTCAGGGGCAATATCAACAAGCCGAAGAGGATTTCTGGCGTGCGGTCTGGAGCGGCAACAGTAAAGCAGGTGGCTATTATGGTCTGGCACGGCTGGCGGCGCGTAATGGTAACTTCGACGCTGGTCTGGATTTTTGCCAACAAAGTCTTCGCGCCTGCCCAACCAATCAGGAAGTGCTTTGCCTGCATAATCTGCTGCTGGTGTTAAGTGGTCGTCAGGGCAACGCGCGTTTGCAGCGTGAGAAACTGCTGCGTGATTATCCGCTGAACGCCACTCTGTGGTGGCTGAACTGGTTCGATGGTCGTAGCGAATCAGCCTTCGCGCAGTGGCGCGGTCTGTGTCAGGGACGCGACGTTAACGCCCTGGTGACCGCCGGGCAACTGATTAACTGGGGAATGCCCACCCTGGCGGCAGAGATGCTGAACGCACTGGACTGCCAGCGCACGCTGCCGCTTTACCTGCAAGCCAGCTTGCTGCCGAAAGCTGAACGCGGCGAACTGGTCGCAAAAGCCATTGATGTCTTCCCACAGTTTGTCCGTTTCCCGAATACGCTGGAAGAAGTGGCGGCGCTGGAGAGTATTGAAGAGTGCTGGTTTGCCCGTCATTTACTGGCCTGCTTCTACTACAACAAGCGCAGCTACAACAAAGCCATTACTTTATGGCAACGTTGCGTAGAGATGTCGCCAGAGTTTGCCGATGGCTGGCGCGGGTTGGCGATCCATGCGTGGAATAAGCAACACGATTATGAGCTGGCCGCGCGTTATCTTGATAATGCTTATCAGCTTGCGCCGCAGGATGCACGTCTGCTTTTCGAACGGGATTTGCTGGATAAGTTAAGTGGAACCACACCGGAGAAACGACTGGCGCGTCTGGAAAATAATCTGGAAATTGCGCTGAAACGCGACGACATGACCGCAGAACTGCTCAATTTGTGGCATCTCACGGGTCAGGCAGACAAAGCGGCGGACATTCTCGCCACGCGCAAATTCCACCCGTGGGAAGGCGGGGAAGGGAAGATCACCAGTCAGTTTATCCTCAACCAGTTATTACGCGCCTGGCAGCATCTTGATGCCAGAGAGCCGCAGCAGGCCAGCGAACTGCTTCATGCCGCGCTGCATTATCCGGAGAATTTAAGCGAAGGCCGTTTACCGGGGCAAACTGATAACGACATCTGGTTCTGGCAGGCGATATGCGCCAACGCGCAGGGCGATCAAACTGAAGCGATGCGTTGTTTACGTCTGGCGGCGACTGGCGATCGCACCATTAACATTCACAGTTATTACAACGATCAGCCGGTTGATTATCTCTTCTGGCAAGGAATGGCGCTGCGACTGCTGGGTGAACAGCAAACCGCACAGCAACTGTTTAGTGAAATGAAACAGTGGGCGCAAGAGATGGCGAAAACCAGTATTGAGGCGGATTTCTTTGCTGTTTCACAACCTGACCTGTTGTCGCTGTATGGCGATTTACAACAGCAGCATAAAGAAAAATGCCTGATGGTGGCGATGCTGGCGTCCGCGGGACTCGGGGAGGCTGCGCACTATGAATCTGCTCGCGCTGAATTGACGGCGATTAATCCGGCCTGGCCGAAAGCGGCATTATTCACCACTGTGATGCCTTTTATTTTTAACCGCGTTCACTAAACCCTATTAACTGTAATATTTGAGCGGCACGCGCTGCCGCTCATCACAAAATAATTAGAATAAGCCGTTGTAAATAAAAACCCTACAGGAGGCACTATGCCTAAAAAAATGACAACAACCCGTAATCTATTATTAATGGCTACGCTATTAGGTAGCGCACTATTTGCCAGAGCTGCGGATAAAGAAATGACCATTGGCGCAATATACCTTGATACTCAGGGATATTACGCTGGCGTGCGTCAGGGCGTTCAGGATGCGGCAAAAGATTCTTCAGTACAGGTACAGTTAATTGAAACTAACGCACAGGGTGATATTTCGAAAGAAAGTACCTTTGTTGATACCCTCGTGGCGCGTAATGTCGATGCCATTATTTTATCGGCAGTGTCTGAAAATGGCAGTAGCCGTACCGTTCGTCGCGCCAGTGAAGCGGGTATTCCGGTGATTTGCTACAACACCTGTATTAATCAAAAAGGCGTCGATAAATATGTCTCGGCGTATCTGGTCGGCGATCCGCTGGAATTTGGTAAAAAACTGGGTAACGCTGCCGCCGATTATTTTATTGCCAATAAAATTGACCAGCCGAAAATTGCCGTCATCAATTGCGAAGCCTTTGAAGTTTGTGTGCAGCGACGTAAAGGATTTGAAGAAGTATTAAAATCCCGCGTTCCCGGCGCGCAAATTGTCGCTAATCAGGAAGGGACTGTTTTAGATAAAGCGATTTCCGTTGGTGAAAAACTAATTATCTCCACGCCGGATCTCAACGCCATTATGGGAGAATCGGGTGGTGCGACACTCGGCGCGGTAAAAGCGGTACGTAATCAAAATCAGGCCGGAAAAATTGCTGTTTTCGGTTCGGATATGACCACTGAAATTGCTCAGGAGCTGGAAAACAATCAGGTGTTGAAAGCGGTGGTGGATATTTCCGGTAAGAAAATGGGCAATGCTGTCTTCGCGCAAACATTGAAGGTTATCAACAAACAAGCCGACGGTGAAAAAGTGATTCAGGTGCCTATCGATCTCTATACCAAAACGGAAGACGGTAAACAGTGGCTGGCAACGCACGTTGATGGTCTGCCCTAATCGCTGATTCGCAGAGGTCCCTATGTTCACGGCAACAGAGGCAGTCCCGGTAGCAAAAGTGGTGGCAGGAAATAAGCGTTATCCCGGCGTCGTTGCGTTGGATAACGTTAACTTCACGCTCAATAAAGGCGAAGTTCGTGCGCTGTTAGGCAAAAACGGCGCGGGCAAATCGACCCTCATTCGAATGCTTACCGGCAGTGAACGTCCGGATAGCGGTGATATCTGGATTGGCGAGACGCGACTGGAAGGTGACGAAGCTACGTTGACTCGCCGTGCCGCTGAACTGGGGGTTCGTGCGGTTTATCAGGAGTTAAGTCTGGTGGAGGGACTGACGGTGGCGGAAAACCTCTGCCTCGGTCAGTGGCCCCGCCGCAACGGCATGATTGATTACCTGCAAATGGCGCAGGATGCCCAACGTTGCTTACAGGCGCTGGGCGTTGACGTTAGCCCTGAACAACTTGTTTCAACGCTAAGCCCGGCGCAAAAGCAACTGGTGGAAATTGCGCGGGTGATGAAGGGCGAGCCGCGCGTGGTCATTCTTGATGAACCTACCAGTTCGCTTGCCAGTGCGGAAGTTGAACTGGTGATCAGCGCGGTTAAAAAGATGTCGGCACTGGGCGTGGCGGTGATTTATGTCAGCCACCGGATGGAAGAAATCCGCCGCATTGCCTCCTGTGCCACCGTTATGCGCGATGGTCAGGTGGCGGGCGATGTGATGCTCGAAAACACCTCCACGCATCATATTGTGTCGCTAATGCTCGGGCGCGATCACGTTGATATTGCGCCGGTTTCCCCTCAGGAAATTGTCGATCAGGCCGTGCTGGAAGTCCGTGCGTTACGCCATAAGCCCAAGCTGGAGGATATCAGCTTTACGCTCCGTCGTGGCGAAGTACTCGGCATTGCTGGCCTGCTGGGGGCAGGGCGCAGTGAATTGTTGAAAGCCATAGTTGGGCTGGAGACGTATGAACAGGGCGAAATTGTTATCAACGGCGAGAAAATCACTCGCCCCGATTACGGCGACATGCTGAAACGCGGCATTGGCTATACGCCAGAAAACCGCAAAGAAGCGGGGATCATTCCCTGGCTGGGCGTTGACGAAAATACAGTGCTGACCAATCGGCAAAAAATCAGCGCCAACGGTGTGCTGCAATGGTCCACCATCCGCCGCCTGACCGAAGAGGTGATGCAGCGGATGACGGTCAAGGCCGCCAGTAGCGAAACGCCCATCGGCACGCTTTCTGGTGGCAATCAGCAAAAAGTGGTGATCGGTCGTTGGGTCTATGCTGCCAGCCAGATTTTGTTGCTCGACGAGCCAACGCGCGGCGTCGATATCGAAGCCAAACAGCAGATTTACCGTATTGTCCGCGAGCTGGCTGCCGAAGGAAAAAGCGTGGTGTTTATCTCCAGTGAAGTGGAGGAGTTGCCGCTGGTGTGTGACCGCATCCTGTTATTACAGCACGGTACGTTCTCGCAGGAGTTTCACTCGCCGGTCAATGTGGATGAGCTGATGTCCGCCATTCTGTCTGTGCACTGATGAATTTTACCGAGGAACCTGAAGATGTCTGCTTCGTCATTACCATTGCCGCAGGGCAAGAGCGTCTCGCTCAAACAATTTGTCAGTCGCCATATTAATGAGATCGGTTTGCTGGTGGTGATCGCCATTCTTTATCTGGTCTTCTCTCTGAACGCGCCTGGCTTTATCTCATTGAATAACCAGATGAACGTGCTGCGCGATGCCGCCACCATTGGGATCGCCGCCTGGGCGATGACGCTGATTATTATCTCCGGGGAAATTGATGTCAGCGTTGGGCCGATGGTGGCTTTTGTCTCGGTGTGCCTGGCATTTTTGCTGCAATTTGAGGTTCCGCTGGCGATTGCTTGTCTGCTGGTGTTGCTGTTAGGCGCGCTGATGGGAACGCTCGCCGGGGTGCTGCGCGGCGTGTTTAACGTGCCAAGTTTTGTTGCCACGCTGGGTTTATGGAGCGCCCTGCGCGGAATGGGGCTATTTATGACGAACGCCTTGCCAGTGCCGATTGACGAAAACGAAGTGCTGGACTGGCTGGGCGGACAATTTCTCGGTGTGCCGGTATCCGCGCTGATCATGATGGTGCTGTTTGCGCTGTTTGTGTTCATTAGCCGCAAAACCGCCTTCGGGCGCTCGGTTTTTGCCGTTGGCGGTAATGCCACGGCGGCGCAGTTATGCGGTATTAACGTTCGTCGGGTACGCATTCTTATTTTTACCCTTTCGGGATTATTAGCAGCGGTGACCGGCATTTTGTTGGCGGCGCGCCTCGGTTCCGGTAACGCAGGTGCCGCAAACGGTCTGGAGTTTGACGTCATCGCCGCGGTCGTGGTTGGCGGTACGGCGCTTTCCGGTGGTCGCGGTTCCCTGTTCGGTACATTGCTTGGTGTGTTGGTGATTACGCTAATCGGTAACGGTCTGGTGCTGCTCGGGATTAACTCCTTTTTCCAGCAGGTGGTGCGCGGCGTCATCATCGTGGTGGCGGTGCTGGCGAATATCTTGCTGACTCAGCGAAGCAGTAAAGCGAAACGCTAAACCTAAACGTCCCTGGCGCGGGTGCGGCAGGGATGAAAATTAATCGTATTGTTAATGAGGGATTTATGAAAACGATGCTGGCAGCTTATTTACCAGGAAATTCGACCGTCGATCTGCGGGAAGTTGCGGTGCCGACGCCGGGGATTAACCAGGTACTGATCAAAATGAAATCCTCCGGAATTTGCGGAAGCGATGTCCACTATATCTACCACCAACACCGCGCTACGGCGGCGGCACCCGATAAACCGTTATACCAGGGATTTATCAACGGTCATGAACCGTGCGGGCAAATTGTGGCGATGGGGCAAGGCTGCCGCCATTTTAAAGAGGGCGACCGTGTGCTGGTGTATCATATTTCTGGCTGTGGTTTTTGCCCGAACTGCCGTCGTGGTTTTCCTATCTCTTGTACTGGCGAAGGAAAAGCGGCTTACGGCTGGCAGCGTGACGGCGGCCATGCTGAATACCTGCTGGCGGAAGAAAAAGATCTGATCCTGCTCCCGGACGCGCTGAGCTATGAAGATGGTGCGTTTATCAGTTGCGGCGTTGGTACAGCGTATGAAGGGATTTTGCGCGGCGAAGTTTCCGGCAGTGATAACGTGCTGGTGGTCGGTCTGGGGCCGGTCGGCATGATGGCGATGATGCTGGCGAAAGGTCGCGGTGCAAAAAGGATCATCGGCGTTGATATGCTGCCGGAACGTCTGGCGATGGCGAAACAGTTAGGGGTGATGGATCATGGCTATTTAGCAACGACCGAAGGTCTGCCGCAGATTATCGCCGAACTTACCCACGGTGGCGCGGATGTTGCGCTCGATTGTTCCGGTAATGCCGCAGGTCGCTTACTGGCGTTGCAATCCACTGCTGACTGGGGACGGGTGGTTTACATCGGAGAAACCGGAAAAGTGGAGTTCGAGGTTAGCGCTGATCTGATGCATCATCAACGGCGGATTATTGGCTCCTGGGTGACCAGTCTGTTCCATATGGAAAAATGCGCCCACGATTTAACGGACTGGAAACTGTGGCCGCGTAACGCCATTACCCATCGCTTCACGCTGGAACAGGCAGGAGATGCCTATGCGCTGATGGCGAGCGGTAAATGCGGGAAAGTTGTGATTAACTTCCCGGATTAAGGAGTCAGCTGATGACCATCTATACGTTATCTCACGGGCCGCTAAAGCTGGACGTTTCTGACCGGGGCGGCGTCATCGAAGGCTTCTGGCGTGACGCGACGCCGCTCTTACGTCCCGGTAAAAAAAGCGGTGTGGCAACCGATGCCTCTTGTTTCCCTCTGGTGCCGTTTGCAAACCGGGTGAGTGGCAACCGTTTTGTCTGGCAGGGGCGTGAGTATCAACTGCAACCGAATGTTGAGTGGGATGCGCACTATCTGCACGGCGACGGCTGGCTGGGGCAGTGGCAATGTGTCTCGCGCAGCGAAGATAGCTTGTGTCTGGTGTATGAACATCGCAGCGGTGTTTATCACTATCGGGTAAGTCAGGCGTTTCATTTAACGGCAGATACGCTGACGGTGACGCTCTCTGTCACCAATCAAGGGGCAGAGACGCTGCCATTTGGTACCGGCTGGCATCCTTATTTTCCGTTGTCACCACAAACGCGGATTCAGGCGCAGGCGAGCGGTTACTGGCTGGAGCGGGAGCAGTGGCTGGCGGGTGAGTTTTGCGAGCAGCTACCGCAGGAGCTGGATTTCAACCAGCTCGCGCCGTTGCCGCGCCAGTGGGTAAACAATGGCTTTGCCGGATGGAATGGTCAGTCCCGCATCGAGCAGCCGCAGGAGGGGTACGCCATCATCATGGAAACGACGCCACCTGCACCATGTTATTTCATCTTTGTTTCCGACCCGGCGTTTGATAAAGGATATGCGTTTGATTTCTTCTGTCTGGAACCGATGAGCCATGCGCCAGATGACCATCATCGCCCGGAAGGGGGTGATCTCATTGCGCTTGCACCAGGGGAATCAACAACTTCAGAGATGTCGTTGCGGGTTGCGTTACTGTAATTTATAAAATGCCGGATAAGGCGTTCACGCCGCATCCGGCATGTTTTTAACGCCGATCGAGAGAAATTGCCCCCGGCCCGGTAATTGCCAACAGCAGGAATGCGCCAGCGATACTGACATTCTTCCAGAAATTAATCATATTTGGCCCAACCGCATCGCCGGTCATATCCCAGTAATGGTGACCAATTACCGCCGTACCCAGCGTGTAGAAAATAAACAGCACCGCCAGCGGACGGGTGAAAAAGCCAAGCACGATTAATATTGCGGCGGGCACTTCCATAACTACCGCAATAATCGCTGCCAGCATTGGCATTGGCGCGCCCAGCGAGGCCATATATTGGACCGTACCGTCAAAGCCCATCATTTTGGGAAAACCAAAAATAATGAAAATCAAGACCACGGCGATACGGGCAATTAATAACAAAACGGGGCGTGCAGCACCAAAATCAAAATAACGTAGTGAGTTCATAACCAATCCCTTTGCAAGATAATGTGATTTAAACGTAATACACACTCTGGTACCTCGCCACGCCCCAGGCGTTGAGATATTCGCTAATTATCCTGGTTACAGTGATTTAAGCGCGATGTCCTCATCTGTCAGCAGTTTCGCATTAAACGTTTTGCCGCTCTGGATCCATTTGCGGATTGGGCGAATCTCACGGCCCTGATTCAGCGTGACTGCACCGATAAGCACGCCGTTTTGCAGATTAAACCAAATCGCCTTCTGAGTTTCCGGGTTGCCACGACAAATCCAGTCATCGCCATGCATATCGCCAATAAACTGTAAGTTATCACTGTACTGATCGCTCCAGAACCACGGCGGCGGCAGTCGCGGAAGCGGTAGCCCCAACATTGCGGCAGCGGCAATTTGCGCCTGGTTATTGGCGTTTTCCCAGCTTTCGCAGCGGTGTAGTGCACCATTATCAAGACGGGTGATTGCCACATCGCCACCGGCAAAGATCGCGGGATCGCAGGTGCGGCAAGCCTCATCAATGACAATGCCATTGGCAGTATCAAGGTTGGCCTCGCGAGCCAGTTGGTCGTTGGCGCTGATACCAATACCGTAAATCACCACATCGGCCTGAAGCGTTTCGCCACTTTGCAGCGTCAGTTCTACTTTTTCACCATCGACCACATGTTCAATGGCATTATTGAGCAGAATGCGCACACCAGCCTGCTGATGGCGCTGTAAAAGATAGCGTTGCACGGGCGGTGGTGCATTACGGCCCATGACGGTTGCCGCCAGTTCAATCACTGTCACCTTACATCCACGCTGCGTGGCGCTGGCAGCCAGTTCCAGACCAATAGTTCCGGCACCGACAATCACGACTGACCGTTCGGGCTGCAGAACTTCTCTCAGTCTGGCGGCATCGTCGGCATGGCGCAGGGTAAAGCAGCGTTCTCCCAGTGCATCAAGCAACGGCAGCGGTCGGGCTGCCGCGCCGGTTGCCATAAACAGCTGATCCCACTGCCAACTTTCGCCGTTGGTTAACACTAACTCTCTTGTGTCGCGGCCCAGCGATTTGATGGTTACACCGGAATGCAGATGAACATTGTTTTCCTGCCACCAGTTAGCGGGTAACACCTGCTGTAACTGCGGGGAATCTTCCAGCAACATGGATTTCGAGAGCGGGGGGCGTTCATAAGGTAGATGTCGCTCATCGGAAAACAGATGCAGCTCACCGGTGAACCCTTGCTGGCGTAGCGAGGCCGCAGCCATTGCCGCCGCTTGCCCGCCACCGACAATAATGATCGTTTTTTCTTTCATCGTGCTTCCTTAAAGATCCAGCCCAGCCGCTACGTGGCGAATGCCGCGAATCGCTAAACCCGCATCAGCGTTGATCATCACACCGCTTAATGCGCGATTATTGCGCCGCGATGCCAACATCACATACGGACCCGTAAAATCCGCCGGTTGCGGGAAAAATTGCAGCGGTAATATGGCGGCAATTTTCTCCGGCGTCAGAGACTGCATTATCGAGGTTTCACTTTGCCCGAGCGCCTGTGGGCCGCGCAGGTCGCTGGCCATACCACACGGGCCGACGCCATTCACCCGCACTTTCGGTGCCAGTTCATAAGCCAGTTGGCGAATAAGTCCGGTTGCGGCATGTTTACTGGCGGTGTACAGCGGGCCACCGCCGCCGGGATACCAGGCGGCGTTTGACAGTGTGAAAATCATGCTGCCTTCACTGGCGATTAACGCCGGAGCGCAGGCTTTTGCGCCCAGCAGGTAACCGAGTACGTTGACATTAAACAGCTCGTGGAAGCCGGTTTCGAGCGTCTCTGCGGGAGTGTTAACCAGTGAGGCATTGTGATCCCAGATGCCCGCATTGCCGATAAAACAATCCAGCTTGCCAGAACGAGTCAGGATCTGATTAACCGCGCGTTGATAATCGGCATAGCAGGTCACGTTACCTTCCACCGCCAGAATATGTTCGCCAAATCGCTGACGCAGACTGGCGACTTTTGCCGCCGACAGTTCCAGCGTGGCAACCTGCGCGCCTTCTTCGATAAATCGCTCGACCAGCGCCAGGCCTAATCCCGATCCGCCGCCGGTAATAAAGATGGACTCGTTATGCAGATCGCTCATGGCTGCGCCTCCGGTAAGTCGATGAAGATGTCACCACCTTCAACGTGTACTGGATAAGTGGTTAGCGGATCGGTGGCGGGCAGGCATAACGCTTTCCCCGTTTTCAGGCAAAAACTGGCGGCGTGCAGCGGGCACTCCACCGTGGCGTCATCTTCCAGATACCCTTCTGACATCGACGCATTACCATGGCTGCAACGATCGTTAATGGCATAAAACTCGCCGCCCACGTTGAACAAGGCGATGACGGGCGAGGTATCGATCCGGAGAGCCTCACCCTCCGGCACATCCGCAACGGGACACGCATAAATTCGATTCATCAGAACAGTACACTCAGGTTATGGGAAGTGATCACCGCTTGATCCAGGACGATATCCCGTTCCAGCAAGCGCCAGTTGTCATCTTCCAGACGGCGAACTTTGTCAAAACGAGTCCCGACATAGAATGTTTCATCGCGCTCTTTTTGTGCCCGATAAAGCAGATAATTTACCCGCACAGCAAATACGTTTGGTATGTCGGTTTCGTTTACCTGGCAGTTGCTGATTAAGTGACGGGTGCGTGACGGCGGTTCTTCTGCCCAGGCCATACCCGTTTCCAGACGGGCGATTCGCCGTTCCAGCTGGTCTTTGGTGTCATTAAAAATCCAGGTTGTCGGCGGCTGAATGCCTTTGCGGCGGTCGCGCGTTTGCGCGTTAACTGTGGTGCGCATGGTGTAACGAATCTCTTCGTCGAGCTGTGCCAGCCAGTCACGAAATTTCCAGTCATCCAGCAGACTGGCTTCGTGAAAGAGAAACTGGCTAATGCGGTGATGTAACTCCAGTGAAACTTGCGCACTCATTTCATCACCTCCTGCTGGTAAGCGGCGGTTTTATCGAGCACTTCCTGCCAGCTTTCGCTACTCAGGAGATCGGCCCAGCGTTGGTACATTCCACGAGCGGCCGTTTCTGAGAAGATATAGTTAGTAATGCCTGGAATGCCGTCGTCGCGACGCTTTTCCTGACCAAGCCCCATTTCCAGACACAGTTTGCTGTTGCGGGCGCGGTGACCTTTCAGCAATTTCTGGATTTCACACCAGTTCTCCGAGTCATCCTGCTCGAGAAAACCAGCAGGACCAAAAGCACGAGTGGCGCTGTTTTCAAAAGCGGCTTTAACTTCATCGGAGGCGGCTTTGTCAGTAATACAGAACGCCCACACTTCAACTTGATCAGGGCCGCGCGGATGCCAGACGCGGAGCGTGGCAGTGCCGTTGAGCCAGGAAAGCGTGGGGAAAATATTGTTATGACCCGCCAGGCGCAGGGCGCGAACTTCACCTAAACGTTGTTCTGCTTCGGCATAGGTTTCGCGGTAATAGCTGGAAACCGCGCCATCGACCCAGACATTAGCATCCGGTTTTTCAGTAAAGAAAAAACCGCTGCCGTGACCGTCCTGACCAAACTGCAGCGCATCTTTGGCGGTTTCCCACACCGGGCGGGCAGTTTGTCCATCACCGAGACGCTTATCGCTGCCATCATCTTTCGCCCCTAATACCTGAACGGCAGAAGCATGGCTGAACAGAGCATGATACTGGTCACTGGCGAACTGCTCTGCCGGGAATTTCCAGTTGCAGTTGATCACCCACTTTTGTACGCCGCCGACAATTTCGGTGCCGCCTTCGCGACGATCCAGCATGCCATCCAGATACCAGGCAATGTCACCAAGGTAATCACGCAGACCCGGTGCGCTGGTATCCCAGTTGCCAAAAATCAGCCCTTTATAACTCTCCACACAAGGAACTTCGTTTAGCCCCCAGTGGGATTTACACAACCCTTGTGGGTAGGCGCGAGGTTCCAGCGGTACGTCGATCAATTCGCCGTTAATACCGTAAGACCAGCCGTGATACGGGCAGGTAAAGGCGCGAGTGTTGCCGCAATCTGCATAACTCACACGCATGGCCCGATGGCGGCATTGGTTGAGAAACGCCTTGATGCTGCCGTCTTTCTGGCGCACCACGACAACCGCATCTTCTCCCATGTAGGTGTTAAAGAAATCACCGGGTTTTGGGATCTGGCTTTCGTGGGCGAGAAATAGCCAGCAACGACCGAAAATGCGCTCAAGCTCCAGTTGGTAAATATCCGGATCGGTATAAATACGCGGAGTGACCCGACCGTTTTGGGTGTCAATCAGTTGGTAAATGTTCAAATCTGAGGGGGTGGTCATATTTTTTAATCCTGAAAGATAAGATGTATTGACCTTCTATTTTTGTGCCATAAGGATGTTGCTGGTTGGTTGCTAATATGTGAAATAGTTAATTTCTACCAGCTGAGACGTTTTTTCGATAACAAGGGGAAGGTGATGGAACTACGGCATTTACGCTATTTCGTCGCAGTGGCGCAGGCACTGAACTTTACCCGTGCGGCGGAAAAACTGCATACCTCACAGCCTTCGTTAAGCAGCCAGATCCGCGATCTTGAAAACTGTGTCGGTGTTCCGTTACTGGTGAGGGATAAGCGCAAAGTCGCGTTGACGGCGGCGGGAGAATGTTTTCTCCAGGACGCGCTGGCAATCCTCGAACAAGCGGAAAATGCCAAATTACGGGCGCGGAAAATTGTTCAGGAAGACAGACAATTAACCATTGGCTTTGTGCCATCGGCGGAAGTGAATTTACTGCCAAAAGTATTACCGATGTTTCGTCTCAGACAGCCAGACACCTTAATTGAGCTGGTGAGTTTAATCACCACGGAACAGGAAGAAAAAATTCGCCGTGGTGAACTCGACGTCGGCTTAATGCGCCATCCTGTTTATAGCCCGGAGATTGATTATCTGGAGCTTTTTGACGAACCATTAGTGGTGGTGTTACCGGTTGATCACCCTTTAGCACATGAAAAAGAGATCACTGCCGCGCAACTGGATGGCGTGAATTTCGTCAGTACTGATCCAGCGTATTCCGGTTCGCTTGCGCCGATCGTTAAAGCGTGGTTTGCGCAAGAAAACAGCCAGCCAAATATCGTCCAGGTGGCAACGAATATTCTGGTGACCATGAATCTGGTGGGGATGGGGCTGGGCGTCACTTTGATACCCGGTTATATGAATAATTTTAATACCGGCCAGGTGGTATTTCGACCCATTGCCGGAAATGTGCCTTCCATTACTTTACTGATGGCGTGGAAGAAAGGGGAGATGAAGCCGGCATTACGCGATTTCATCGCCATTGTGCAGGAACGTTTGGCAAGCGTAACGGCATAATTACGCATTATTTTTGCAACATGCGTCGCAGGTCGCAGTTTTTGAGTGCTTGTGAACTGGCGTTACAGACATCGGGAAGCAGGCTCGAATATTCTTATTTTTCAACTTGCACCAACATTCGATTAACCCCAGACTAACGCCTCCTGACGGGAGGGACTCATGGTTTTGCAATCCACGCGCTGGTTGGCGCTCGGCTATTTCACATACTTTTTTAGTTACGGCATTTTTCTACCTTTCTGGAGCGTCTGGCTTAAAGGGATTGGTTTAACGCCAGAAACCATCGGCCTGTTATTGGGGGCAGGTCTGGTTGCCCGTTTTCTCGGGAGTTTGCTCATCGCGCCCCGCGTCAGCGATCCTTCTCGCCTGATTTCCGCCTTGCGCGTGCTGGCACTGCTGACACTTCTCTTTGCAGTCGCCTTCTGGGCGGGGGCGCACGTAGCGTGGCTGATGCTGGTGATGATTGGCTTTAACCTCTTTTTCTCACCGCTGGTACCGTTGACCGATGCACTGGCGAATACGTGGCAAAAGCAGTTCCCGCTTGATTACGGCAAAGTGCGATTGTGGGGCTCGGTGGCGTTTGTCATTGGCTCGGCGTTGACGGGTAAACTGGTCACTATGTTTGATTATCGGGTGATCCTCGCGCTGTTGACGTTGGGCGTGGCATCCATGCTGCTCGGCTTTCTCATCCGTCCAACGATTCAGCCACAAGGGGCAAGCCGCCAGCAGGAGAGCACCGGTTGGTCTGCGTGGTTGGCGCTGGTTCGCCAGAACTGGCGCTTTCTGGCCTGCGTTTGTTTATTGCAGGGGGCGCATGCGGCCTATTACGGTTTTAGCGCCATTTACTGGCAGGCCGCTGGCTACTCGGCCTCGGCGGTGGGCTATTTGTGGTCGCTGGGCGTGGTGGCGGAAGTCATTATCTTTGCGCTGAGTAATAAACTTTTCCGCCGTTGTAGTGCACGCGATATGCTGTTGATCTCGGCGATTTGCGGCGTAGTGCGCTGGGGCATTATGGGAGCAACTACGGCGTTGCCGTGGTTGATAGTGGTGCAAATTCTGCATTGCGGCACCTTCACGGTCTGCCACCTGGCCGCCATGCGCTATATTGCCGCTCGCCAGGGTAGCGAAGTCATCCGTTTACAGGCGGTTTACTCTGCCGTCGCGATGGGCGGCAGTATCGCCATCATGACCGTTTTCGCCGGTTTCCTGTATCAATATCTGGGCCACGGCGTGTTCTGGGTGATGGCGCTGGTGGCGCTTCCGGCAATGTTTTTGCGCCCGAAAGTTGTTCCCTCATGCTGATTCGAGTATTTTGCGGATCTGCTCCTGTTGATGTGTTGTCAGCGTCAGGTCCGTATAGATCAGCGGTGGTGAAAAGAGCGGTAACGGCATGGTATAAGGAGCAATAATCAGTGCCGCGCCGCGCGGAGCGCCTGTCTGCAAAAATACCTTTACCGACATATGTTTAATATTGAGCGGCAGTAACGTTAGTTCGCGTAGCTGCTGCTCAATCTGCGCTTCTCGCTCACTATCATTCCCGGTCAGTAGAATAATCTGTTTCTCATGCAGGTCGTTTTCCTGCATTAGCCAGGCACCAAAAATCACCGCGACCAGACCGCTTTCCTCATCAGAAAGATGGACGCCGTATTCACTTTCAAATCCGGTCAGCGCCGCGCGGGTGGTGCGCACCAGGCGTGGATACAGGCGGGCGAACTCTTCCGGCAGGGTGTTATCAATACCGATGGCAAACAAACTGCGATTTAACGCCTGGGCGAGGTGGGTATAAAGCTGATCGCACAACCCCTGTTCATCATAAAAACGAACATTTCCCAGCTCACGAAAATGGTTTACCAGACGTTTGATAGACTGACGCAGTTGTCTGTCCCGCTGATGCGCATCCCGCAGTGGATCGGGAACCCGCAACATGGAAAAAAGTAATGCCATGAACAGTGGCTCATCAGGCGGTACAGGCTGGAGCGCTCGACGCTGCCAGTGGCGTCCAATTTCCTGCGCTACCTGAAATTCAAGGCAGGATTCCGCCCAGCGACGTTGGAGCGGATTAAACTGAGGCGTAATTCCAGCGTGGTGTTGCAGCAAACAATATTGCAGATACAGACACAGGAAATGAATATCGCGCGTTTCAAAGTGTTTTTGCAGCCGTCGGGAGCAGAGATTCACTAACGCTTGTAGATTGGTATCGTCGTAAAAGTTACGCGCAATTCCGCGCCGCTTCAGTTCACTCTTCAGGGCGGGGGTGAAATGGCTGGTAATAAATGACGGACACAGACGGAAACCACGTCGTAGCCAGTGAAATAAACACAAACGTTGGTTAAGCACTGTACCTTCAACCCGGTAGCTACCGTCATAACCAGTAGTCAGTGTGAGTTGATGATAGCGCAGGATCTCCCGTCCTGTTTCGCTGATATCAAGACTGGCAATATCATCATCCACACCATTAAGCTCGCTGAAAGTTGCCGTGGTGGCGGTCAACCCCGGCTGAAAGAGCGTCAGCAAGATCTGGCAGCGGCGCTGGGGAGCCGAAAGGACAGATGGTGGAGCAAGCGTAGGCATCATCTGTAGATCTCCCATAAGCATAATTGATAAGAATAGCTAAAGTTTGCTCAGGGAAATGGCGAAGGGAATGCTAATCATCAGAAATGTTGGCAAGCGTCACAGAATTTTTCTCATCTTAAACTGTTCTGACCAGTGGATTAGCATGTCTTAAGGTGGTTTTGTGAATGATTATCGTGCTAGCGATCATGGGTTAGTTCTGCGGATTCAACGCGCTAAGGATAAAATCCACCATCTGTTCGCGATAAACATCGCCGTGACGATCGGAAAAAGCATCAATGTGTTCGCCATCCGGGATTAGGATCAACCGTTTTGGCTCTTTTGCCAGGCTATACAACTTTTCGCTGTGCTGCCATGGGATAACGTGATCAGCTTTACCGTGAATCAGTAAAAGCGGGATCGGGCTGACGCTGGCGATGTAATTTTCGCCGCTGTAACTCTCATCAAGTAAGTAGCCACTGCCGGGGAGCATCTGGTTGGCGATGGTCGCATAAGAGGCGAATGTGGAGTCGAGGATCACCGCACGTATGCCTTCACGATCACCCTGACCAATAACATCCAGAATATTCGCCCCGCCAATACTCTGCCCGAACAGCACCAGCCGTTGTGGGTTTACATCACTGCGATGGCGCACCACATTGATGGCACTTTGCGTATCGTCCAGCAATCCGGCCTGGGACGGCGTGCCTTTTGATTTACCAAACCCGCGATAATCAAACATAAAAACGTTGAAATTACGCTCGGGTAACCAACTGACCAGCGGCCAGTGGGCGGACATATTTCCGGCATTGCCGTGAGCATGAATAATGGTGGCAATGGCATTTTCAGCGGGGCCAGTTGCAGAAGGGATAAACCAACCATGTAGGCGAGTGCCATCTTTAGCGGTGAATTCTACTGATTCGGCTGACCAGGGATCGGGGCCGTAGATTTTGTCGTCAGGGTAATAGAAAAAATTGATGGCGATGCGCGGTATTAAATAAATGCAGAAGGCAACAACAAAGAGAATAAACAGAATTTTGAGAACGCGTTTGTTCACTGGCAGCGCCATAACCTTTCCTTGCGACTTCTTTATTATCCATTAATCGGGGAAAGATGGTGGGAGAGTGGCGAAAGAAAGTAAAGCGGTGAGGAAGTATTTCGGAATAGCGCCTGAAAGGCGAGGGCGGGTGAGTGACATCACCCGCCAGAGTCATTAACGCTTCAGGGCGTCGCTTAACTCGTCACGCATGTTCGCCAGCATGGCTTTAACAACGCGCGGGTTACCAGCAACGATGTTACCGGTCAGCATGTAGTTATGACCACCGGTGAAGTCGCTGACGATGCCGCCCGCTTCACGAACCAGCAGCTCGCCTGCGGCGAAATCCCACGGACGCAGACCGATTTCAAAGAAACCGTCAACGCGACCCGCAGCAACGTAAGCCAGATCCAGCGCCGCAGAACCGGTACGACGGAAGTCTGCACATTCGTTGAACAGTTTGCCGACGATGTTGATGTAGGTGGTGGCGTACTGTTTTGCTTTGAACGGGAAGCCGGTCGCCAGAATAGTACCGTCGAGATCGCGAGCGGTGCTGCCGCGCAGACGGTAGCCGTTCAGCTGTGCGCCCTGACCGCGAGTGGCGGTGAACAGTTCGTTACGCATAGGATCGTAAACCACAGCAACTTCAGTGCGGCCTTTGATACGAACGGCGATAGATACCGCGAAGTGCGGCAGACGTTTGATAAAGTTGGTAGTGCCATCCAGTGGATCGATAACCCATTGAACATCCTGATCAGTACCTTCAAGTTCACCGCTTTCTTCGGTGATGATGGTGTGCTGTGGGTAAGATTTACGAATCGTGTCGATAATCACCGCTTCGGCAGCTTTATCTACGTTGGTCACGAAGTCGTTACTGCCTTTCTGGCTCGCTTCTACAGCGTCCGGGGTTTCATAGTTTTTGGCAATTAAATTACCCGCCTTGCGCGCTGCGCGCACGGCGATGTTCAGCATCGGATGCATCGGTCTCTCTCACTGGATGTTAAAGAACGGGAAAACGGCGCAGAGTATAGCAGCGAGATCGGCATCTGTCTTCGTTTTATGATAAGATGCGCGAATAATCTTTAGACGAAGAAAGACAATGCTGCAAAATATTCGAATTGTGCTGGTGGAGACGTCACACACCGGCAATATGGGTTCTGTTGCCCGTGCCATGAAAACAATGGGATTAACCAATCTGTGGTTGGTTAATCCACTGGTGAAACCTGACTCCCAGGCGATTGCCCTGGCAGCAGGGGCCAGCGATGTGATTGGTAATGCTCATATCGTCGATACGCTCGACGAAGCGTTAGCCGGTTGTAGCCTGGTGGTGGGCACCAGCGCACGCTCCCGCACGCTGCCGTGGCCGATGCTCGACCCGCGCGAATGCGGTCTGAAAAGCGTCGCTGAAGCGGCAAATACCCCGGTGGCGCTGGTTTTTGGTCGCGAGCGCGTCGGCTTGACCAATGAAGAGTTGCAGAAATGCCATTATCATGTCGCCATTGCGGCTAACCCGGAATACAGTTCGCTGAACCTGGCGATGGCGGTTCAGGTTATTGCCTATGAAGTGCGCATGGCCTGGCTGGCAACTCAGGAAAATGGCGAGCAGGTTGAGCATGAAGAGACGCCGTATCCGCTGGTCGATGATCTGGAGCGTTTTTATGGTCATCTCGAACAAACGCTGCTGGCAACCGGTTTTATTCGTGAAAACCATCCGGGGCAGGTGATGAATAAATTGCGTCGTTTGTTTACCCGTGCGCGCCCGGAAAGCCAGGAATTGAATATCCTGCGCGGGATTCTGGCTTCTATAGAGCAGCAGAATAAAGGTAATAAGGCCGAATAATAGTGGTTACCTGATGCGACGCTTAACGCGTCGTATCAGGCCTACAGTGCACAGAGCCTCAGGTCGGATAAGGCGTTCACGTCGCATCCGACAACAGGTACAAACGCCACGATAAAAAAATGGCACTGAAGGTTAAATACCCGACTAAATCAGTCAAGTAAATAGTTGACCAATTTACTCGGGAATGTCAGACTTGACCCTGCTATGCAATACCCCCACTTTTACAATAAAAAACCCCGGGCAGGGGCGAGTTTGAGGTGAAGTAAGACATGAGACTGACATCTAAAGGGCGCTATGCCGTGACCGCAATGCTTGACGTTGCGCTCAACTCTGAAGCGGGCCCGGTACCGTTGGCTGATATTTCCGAACGTCAGGGAATTTCCCTTTCTTATCTGGAACAACTGTTTTCCCGTCTGCGTAAAAATGGTCTGGTTTCCAGCGTACGTGGACCAGGCGGTGGTTATCTGTTAGGCAAAGATGCCAGCAGCATCGCCGTTGGCGAAGTGATTAGCGCCGTTGACGAATCTGTAGATGCCACCCGTTGTCAGGGTAAAGGCGGCTGCCAGGGCGGCGATAAATGCCTGACCCACGCGCTATGGCGTGATTTGAGCGACCGTCTCACCGGTTTTCTCAACAACATTACTTTAGGCGAACTGGTTAATAACCAGGAAGTGCTGGATGTGTCTGGTCGTCAGCATACTCACGACGCGCCACGCACCCGCACACAAGACGCGATCGACGTTAAGTTACGCGCTTAATAAAAAGAATTCAGAATCAGGCCGGGGCGTATCGCGCTCCGTAAACACGGTCGTACATCCAGCCGGTAGCCTGGTTCCTTGCATTGAGTGATGTACGGAGTTTATAGAGCAATGAAATTACCGATTTATCTCGACTACTCCGCAACCACGCCGGTGGACCCGCGTGTTGCCGAGAAAATGATGCAGTTTATGACGATGGACGGAACCTTTGGTAACCCGGCCTCCCGTTCTCACCGTTTCGGCTGGCAGGCTGAAGAAGCGGTAGATATCGCCCGTAATCAGATTGCCGATCTGGTCGGCGCTGACCCGCGTGAAATCGTCTTTACCTCTGGTGCAACCGAATCTGACAACCTGGCGATCAAAGGTGCAGCCAACTTTTATCAGAAAAAAGGCAAGCACATCATCACCAGTAAAACCGAACACAAAGCGGTACTGGATACCTGCCGTCAGCTGGAGCGCGAAGGTTTCGAAGTCACCTACCTGGCACCGCAGCGTAATGGCATTATCGACCTGAAAGAACTGGAAGCAGCGATGCGTGACGACACCATCCTCGTTTCCATCATGCACGTAAATAACGAAATCGGCGTGGTGCAGGATATCGCGGCTATCGGCGAAATGTGCCGTGCTCGCGGCATTATCTATCACGTTGATGCAACCCAGAGCGTGGGCAAACTGCCTATCGACCTGAGCCAGTTGAAAGTTGACCTGATGTCATTCTCCGGTCACAAAATCTATGGCCCGAAAGGTATCGGTGCGCTGTATGTGCGTCGTAAACCGCGCGTACGCATCGAAGCGCAAATGCACGGCGGCGGTCACGAGCGCGGTATGCGTTCCGGCACTCTGCCTGTTCACCAGATCGTTGGTATGGGCGAAGCCTATCGCATCGCAAAAGAAGAGATGGCGACCGAGATGGAACGTCTGCGCGGCCTGCGTAACCGTCTGTGGAACGGCATCAAAGATATCGAAGAAGTTTACCTGAACGGTGACCTGGAACACGGCGCGCCGAACATTCTCAACGTCAGCTTCAACTACGTTGAAGGTGAGTCGCTGATTATGGCGCTGAAAGACCTCGCGGTTTCTTCAGGTTCCGCCTGTACGTCAGCAAGCCTCGAACCGTCCTACGTGCTGCGCGCGCTGGGGCTGAACGACGAGCTGGCACATAGCTCTATCCGTTTCTCTTTAGGTCGTTTTACTACTGAAGAAGAGATCGACTACACCATCGAGTTAGTTCGTAAATCCATCGGTCGTCTGCGTGACCTTTCTCCGCTGTGGGAAATGTACAAGCAGGGCGTGGATCTGAACAGCATCGAATGGGCACATCATTAATCGGTATCGGAATCAGGAGAATTTATAATGGCTTACAGCGAAAAAGTTATCGACCATTACGAGAATCCGCGTAACGTGGGTTCCTTTGACAACAACGACGAGAACGTCGGCAGCGGCATGGTGGGTGCACCGGCCTGTGGCGACGTGATGAAGTTGCAGATTAAAGTCAACGATGAAGGTATCATTGAAGACGCGCGTTTTAAAACTTACGGCTGCGGTTCTGCTATCGCTTCCAGCTCCCTGGTCACCGAATGGGTGAAAGGGAAGTCTCTCGACGAAGCGCAGGCGATCAAAAACACCGATATTGCTGAAGAACTTGAACTGCCGCCGGTGAAAATTCACTGTTCTATTCTGGCAGAAGACGCGATCAAAGCCGCCATTGCGGACTATAAAAGCAAACGTGAAGCAAAATAAGAGTTGAGGTTTGGTTATGTCGATTACACTGAGCGACAGTGCAGCAGCGCGAGTAAATACCTTTCTGGCTAACCGCGGCAAAGGGTTTGGCCTGCGTCTGGGCGTGAGAACCTCCGGATGTTCAGGTATGGCTTATGTACTGGAATTTGTTGACGAACCGACGCCGGAAGACATCGTGTTTGAAGACAAAGGCGTGAAAGTCGTGGTCGATGGCAAAAGCCTGCAATTTCTGGACGGTACGCAGCTGGACTTCGTAAAAGAAGGCCTGAACGAAGGGTTTAAATTCACCAACCCGAACGTCAAAGATGAGTGTGGTTGCGGCGAAAGCTTCCACGTTTGATGCGCATACCGATAACCCCACCGTGGTCGCCTGCGCGTGGGGTTTGTTTTACCTGATTCGCCGTTATCGCGGCGGATCGCAGCCCTGAGAATGTTATGGATTACTTCACCCTCTTTGGCTTGCCTGCCCGTTATCAACTCGATACCCAGGCGCTGAGCCTGCGTTTTCAGGATCTACAACGTCAGTATCATCCTGATAAATTCGCCAGCGGAAGCCAGGCGGAACAACTCGCCGCCGTACAGCAATCTGCAACCATTAACCAGGCCTGGCAAACGCTGCGTCATCCGTTAATGCGCGCGGAATATTTGCTTTCTTTGCACGGTTTTGATCTCGCCAGCGAGCAGCATACTGTGCGCGACACCGCGTTCCTGATGGAACAGCTGGAACTGCGCGAAGAACTGGACGAGATCGAACAGGCGAAAGATGAAGCGCGGCTGGAAAGCTTTATCAAACGTGTGAAAAAGATGTTTGATACCCGCCATCAGTTGATGGTTGAACAGTTAGACAACGAGACGTGGGACGCGGCGGCGGATACCGTGCGTAAGCTGCGTTTTCTCGATAAACTGCGAAGCAGTGCCGAACAACTCGAAGAAAAACTGCTCGATTTTTAATTTCTGGAAGCTAAACATGGCCTTATTACAAATTAGTGAACCTGGTTTGAGTGCTGCGCCGCATCAGCGTCGTCTGGCGGCCGGTATTGACCTGGGCACAACCAACTCGCTGGTGGCGACAGTGCGCAGCGGTCAGGCCGAAACGTTAGCCGACCATGAAGGCCGTCACCTGCTGCCGTCTGTTGTTCACTATCAACAGCAAGGGCATTCGGTGGGTTATGACGCGCGTACTAACGCAGCGCTTGACACCGCCAACACCATTAGTTCTGTTAAACGCCTGATGGGGCGCTCGCTGGCTGATATCCAGCAACGCTATCCGCATCTGCCTTATCAATTCCAGGCCAGCGAAAACGGCCTGCCGATGATTGAAACGGCGGCGGGGCTGCTGAACCCGGTGCGCGTTTCTGCGGACATCCTCAAAGCACTGGCGGCGCGGGCAACTGAAGCCCTGGCAGGCGAGCTGGATGGTGTAGTTATCACCGTTCCGGCGTACTTTGACGATGCCCAGCGTCAGGGCACCAAAGACGCGGCGCGTCTGGCGGGCCTTCACGTCCTGCGCTTACTTAACGAACCGACCGCTGCGGCTATCGCCTACGGGCTGGATTCCGGTCAGGAAGGCGTGATCGCCGTTTATGACCTCGGTGGCGGGACGTTTGATATTTCCATTCTGCGCTTAAGTCGCGGCGTGTTCGAAGTGCTGGCGACCGGCGGTGATTCCGCGCTCGGCGGCGATGATTTCGACCATCTGCTGGCGGATTACATTCGCGAGCAGGCGGGCATTCCTGATCGTAGCGATAACCGCGTTCAGCGTGAACTGCTGGATGCTGCCATTGCGGCCAAAATCGCGCTGAGCGATGCGGACTCCGTGACCGTTAACGTTGCGGGCTGGCAGGGCGAAATCAGCCGTGAACAATTCAACGAACTGATCGCGCCACTGGTAAAACGAACCTTACTGGCTTGTCGTCGTGTGCTGAAAGACGCTGGCGTTGAGGCTGATGAAGTGATGGAAGTGGTGATGGTTGGCGGTTCTACTCGCGTGCCGCTGGTGCGTGAACGAGTAGGCGAATTTTTCGGTCGTCCACCGCTGACTTCTATCGACCCGGATAAAGTCGTCGCTATTGGCGCGGCGATTCAGGCGGATATTCTGGTGGGTAACAAGCCGGACAGCGAAATGCTGTTGCTGGATGTGATCCCGCTGTCGCTGGGCCTCGAAACGATGGGCGGCCTAGTGGAGAAAGTGATTCCGCGTAATACCACTATTCCGGTGGCGCGCGCTCAGGATTTCACCACCTTTAAAGATGGTCAGACGGCGATGTCTATCCATGTAATGCAGGGTGAGCGCGAACTGGTGCAGGACTGCCGCTCGCTGGCGCGTTTTGCGCTGCGTGGTATTCCGGCGCTACCGGCTGGCGGCGCGCATATTCGCGTGACGTTCCAGGTCGATGCCGACGGTCTTTTGAGCGTGACGGCGATGGAGAAATCCACCGGCGTTGAGGCATCTATTCAGGTCAAACCGTCCTACGGTCTGACCGACAGCGAAATCGCCTCGATGATTAAAGACTCAATGAGCTATGCCGAGCAGGACGTAAAAGCCCGTATGCTGGCAGAACAAAAAGTAGAAGCGGCGCGTGTGCTGGAAAGTTTGCACGGCGCGCTGGCTGCTGATGCCGCGCTGTTAAGCACCGCAGAGCGTCAGGTCATTGACGATGCTGCCGCTCACCTGAGTGAAGTGGCGCAGGGCGATGATGTTGACGCTATCGAACAAGCGATTAAAAACGTAGACAAACAAACCCAGGATTTCGCCGCTCGCCGCATGGACCAGTCGGTTCGTCGTGCGCTGAAAGGCCATTCCGTGGACGAGGTTTAATATGCCAAAGATTGTTATTTTGCCTCATCAGGATCTCTGCCCTGATGGCGCTGTTCTGGAAGCGAATAGTGGTGAAACCATTCTCGACGTTGCGCTGCGTAACGGTATCGAGATTGAACACGCCTGTGAAAAATCCTGTGCTTGCACCACCTGCCACTGCATCGTTCGCGAAGGTTTTGACTCGCTGCCGGAAAGCTCAGAGCAGGAAGACGACATGCTGGACAAAGCCTGGGGACTGGAGCCGGAAAGCCGTTTAAGCTGCCAGGCGCGCGTTACCGACGAAGATTTAGTGGTCGAAATCCCGCGTTACACTATCAACCATGCGCGTGAGCATTAACAGAGGTTAGTATGGGACTTAAGTGGACCGATAGTCGCGAAATTGGCGAAGCACTGTACGATGCGTATCCCGATCTTGATCCGAAAACGGTTCGATTCACCGATATGCATCAGTGGATTTGCGATCTGGAAGATTTCGACGACGACCCGCAGGCATCCAACGAAAAAATCCTCGAAGCGATTTTGTTAGTCTGGCTGGACGAAGCCGAGTGATTTCCGCGTCATGCTTCACGCCGCAGATGCGTTGGCTGCGCTCGTTCACCCCAGTCACATAGTTATCTATGCTCCTGGGGCTTCACTCACTTGCCGCGTGATTCGGCCTTTTGGCCTCACCCCTCCGGGGCCAGCGCAAGCGCTGTTCAAAACGCAATGCGTTTTGTCCTGCAACGCGAATCATTTAGCGGAAAAATCCTGGGGCTGCCAACTGGCGGCCCTTTTACAAAGAAGGATAACTAAAATGACAGAAGCGATGAAGATTACCCTCTCTACCCAACCTGCCGACGCGCGCTGGGGAGAAAAAGCGACTTACAGCATTAATAATGATGGCATTACCCTGCATTTGAACGGGGCAGACGATCTGGGGCTGATCCAGCGTGCGGCGCGCAAGATTGACGGTCTGGGCATCAAGCATGTTCAGTTAAGCGGTGAAGACTGGGATGCGGATCGCTGCTGGGCATTCTGGCAAGGTTACAAAGCCCCGAAAGGCACACGTAAAGTGGAGTGGCCGGATCTGGACGATGCCCAACGGCAGGAACTGGATAACCGCCTGATGATCATCGACTGGGTGCGTGACACCATCAACGCACCGGCGGAAGAACTGGGGCCATCGCAACTGGCACAGCGTGCTGTTGATCTGATCAGCAATGTCGCGGGCGATCGTGTGACTTACCGGATCACCAAAGGCGAAGATCTGCGTGATCAAGGTTATATGGGGCTGCACACGGTCGGACGCGGTTCAGAACGTTCTCCGGTATTGCTGGCGCTGGATTACAACCCGACTGGCGATAAAGAAGCGCCAGTGTACGCGTGCCTGGTTGGTAAAGGCATCACCTTTGATTCCGGCGGCTACAGTATCAAACAGACCGCATTTATGGACTCGATGAAGTCGGACATGGGCGGCGCGGCAACGGTTACCGGGGCGCTGGCGTTTGCCATTACGCGCGGACTGAACAAGCGCGTGAAGCTGTTCCTCTGCTGTGCGGATAACCTGATCAGCGGCAACGCGTTCAAACTGGGCGATATTATTACCTATCGCAACGGTAAAAAAGTTGAAGTGATGAACACTGATGCCGAAGGGCGTCTGGTGCTGGCCGATGGCCTGATTGATGCCAGTGCGCAGAAACCGGAACTGATCATTGATGCGGCGACCCTCACCGGGGCGGCGAAAACTGCGCTGGGTAATGATTATCACGCGCTGTTCAGTTTTGACGATGCGCTTGCCGGTCGCTTGCTGGCGAGTGCCGCGCAGGAGAATGAACCGTTCTGGCGTCTGCCGCTGGCGGAGTTCCACCGCAGCCAGCTGCCGTCTAACTTTGCCGAACTGAACAATACCGGAAGCGCGGCGTACCCGGCAGGCGCGAGCACGGCGGCGGGCTTCCTGTCGCACTTTGTTGAGAACTATCAGCAAGGCTGGCTGCATATCGACTGCTCGGCGACTTACCGTAAAGCGCCGGTTGAACAGTGGTCTGCGGGTGCTACGGGACTTGGTGTGCGCACGATTGCTAATCTGTTAACGGCGTAAACTAATATGCCGGATGCGGCGTAAACGCCTTATCCGGCCTACAAATTGCGAAAATCCAATAGATTGCGACTCCCTTGTAGGCCTGATAAGCGTGGCGTATCAGGTACTTGTGCCCCGAACGTTGAATGAATTGTGGTTCTTATGTCCGAAACAAAAAATGAACTTGAAGACCTGCTGGAAAAAGCAGCAACCGAACCGGCGCACCGCCCGGCCTTTTTCCGTACTCTACTGGAATCCACCGTCTGGGTGCCTGGTACGGCGGCGCAGGGCGAGGCTGTGGTTGAAGATAGCGCGCTTGATTTACAGCACTGGGAAAAAGAAGACGGCACCAGCGTCATTCCTTTTTTCACCTCGTTAGAAGCACTTCAACAGGTGGTTGAAGACGAACAGGCATTTGTCGTAATGCCCGTTCGCACATTGTTTGAGATGACCCTTGGCGAAACGCTCTTCCTTAATGCCAAACTGCCAACCGGTAAAGAATTTATGCCGCGTGAAATCAGTTTGTTGATTGGTGAAGAAGGAAATCCGCTGAGCAGCCAGGAAGTACTGGAGGGCGGTGAATCGCTGATATTATCGGAAGTCGCAGAGCCACCAGCACAAATGATTGATTCACTCACCACCTTATTTAAAACTATTAAGCCGGTGAAGCGTGCTTTTATTTGTTCAATTAAAGAGAACGAAGAGGCACAGCCTAATTTACTTATTGGCATTGAAGCCGATGGTGATATCGAAGAAATTATTCAGGCGGCGGGAAGTGTAGCGACCGATACATTACCTGGCGATGAACCCATCGATATTTGTCAGGTGAAAAAAGGGGAAAAAGGAATTAGCCACTTTATTACCGAACATATTGCGCCATTCTATGAACGTCGCTGGGGTGGTTTTTTGCGTGACTTTAAACAGCATCGGATAATCTAAAATATGCCGCCCCAAAGGGCGGCATTCGGGCTTACTTGCTGCTCTGAAGTTTGTTAACCACCAGTAAATTGTTGCCGGAGAGACTCCGGTTATTATTTACCTCGGTTAACAGCGCACCAGAAACAATAAGTACGATACAAAAGCACCGTATCTTCATTGTGCGGTCCATGCGAAGACCGCATCACGACAGCACCACTGGCGATATTGCCGCGATAGCAAGCGCTGAGACGCGCTTGCTCTAACGGTCGCGGAACATCCTTTCCTTAAGCCAGCGCCCGCTTGCGAGACGGCGGAAAGGGCCGCAGTGGATAATACACTAACAGAACAATAATAACTCTCTTTTGCTTGACAAAAAGAGGGTTACTGGCGAGTATTGTCTCCGCTGAGACGCGCTTGCATTACTACGGTAATACAACCTGCTGGAAAGGCCGCGAACCGGACCAGCAACAAAAAACCGCCTGATTTTGGCGGTTTTTTGTTGTTTAAAGAAAGTGAAGTTACACGTTTAACTAATATCTTTTACCAGTTAGTATATTTTAATATTAAGCGGGATTTGTTTATATTTGTCTGAATTCGGACTGATAAGCCAAATGAATTCAAAATCTATCCTTTTTTATCTACTTGACATCGTTGATGCATAAAGCGAGTATTGAGTAGACGAGATACACTTGCAGTAATACAACCTGCTGGAAAGGCCGCGAACCAGACCAGCAATAAAAAACCGCCAAATTCGGCGGTTTTTTATTGCCTGTAAAAAGCTTATTTTACGGGCTCAACCGGTAAATCTGCTCGTGCGCCCCATTCACTCCATGCGCCGTCGTACAGTTTCACGTTTGGCACATCAAGTGTCGCGAGTGCCAACAAAACCACGGCTGCCGTTACACCAGAGCCGCAGCTGACGATAATCGGTTTGTCATAGCTGACGCCGCGACCAAAAAATATCGCATCCAGTTCATCGGTCGTTTTTAGTTCGCCTTCGCGCACCAGTTCCGTCCACGGAACGTTCAATGCACCGGGAATATGTCCGCGACGTAAACCTGGGCGAGGTTCATCAACTTCTGCGTTAAAACGTGCAGCCGGGCGGGCATCGATAATTTGCGCCGTATTTTCATGGCTTGCCAATAACACATCGGTGACTTTCACCACGGCTTCAGGATTAAACGCGGCGTTAAACTCTCCTTCCGGCAGTTCTACTGCGCCTTCTTCTAATAGCAGATCATCACGCTGCCAGCCTGCAAGTCCACCACCCAGAATCGACACTTTCTCTACACCAAAGGTGCGCAGCATCCACCATGCTCGTGGGGCTGAGAAAAGATTACCTTCGTCATAGACAATCAGGTGCTTATCCTGGTTAACGCCTAATTCACGCATCGCCACGGCGAACGTTTCCGGGCGCGGCAGCATGTGTGGAAGCGGGGAAGTGTGATCAGAAAGCGCTTCTATATCAAAAAACACTGCGCCGGGAATATGTCCATTCAGATACTCCTGAGCAACGTTACGATCTTCCTGTCCAGGCGACGCCATGCGGGCATCGATAATCTGAATTTCCGGGTCATCAATATGTTCGGCGAGCCAGTCGGCTCCTACAAACCATGTCGTGGACATAGGCATCTCCATTTTTGCCGGGGTTAGGCTAAATTGTCGGATGTTTAGTGAAAGGCGACAAGCAAAAGAGGCTGATTTGGCTGTCTGAGCCACAATTCTCACTAAAATTCGGATTGTATGGGCGTGATACTGAATTACATAACGTAAATTCTCACGCATAATAATTATTCGACGTTGCTAACGGGCCATTGTGGCAGGGATGAAAAATGAAAAAGTTACGCGTAGCCGCCTGCATGCTAATGCTGGCGCTGGCAGGGTGCGACAACAACGATAACGCGCCAACAGCGGTGAAAAAAGATGCGCCTTCTGAAGTTACTAAAGCGGCCTCTTCAGAAAACGTGAGTTCAGCAAAACTTTCCGCGCCGGAGCGACAAAAACTGGCCCAACAGAGTGCCGGTAAGGCGCTGACATTGCTGGATCTCTCTGAAGTTCAACTTGATGGCGCAGCCACGCTGGTGCTGACGTTCTCCATTCCTCTCGACCCGGATCAGGATTTCTCACGCGTTATCCATGTCGTCGATAAGAAAATCGGCAAAGTGGATGGTGCCTGGGAGCTGTCAGATAATCTTAAAGAGTTGCGTTTACGCCACCTCGAACCGAAACGTGATTTGATCGTTACTATTGGCAAGGAAGTCAAAGCACTCAACAACGCAACCTTCAGTAAAGATTATGAAAAAACTATAACTACCCGCGACATCCAACCCAGCGTCGGTTTTGCCAGCCGTGGTTCGCTGCTGCCTGGCAAAGTCGTTGAAGGGCTGCCGGTAATGGCGCTCAACGTTAATAATGTCGATGTTAACTTCTTCCGCGTTAAGCCAGAATCTCTGCCAGCATTCATTAGCCAATGGGAATACCGCAATTCGCTGGCGAACTGGCAGTCAGACAAACTGCTGCAGATGGCGGATCTGGTCTACACCGGACGGTTTGATCTCAATCCTGCGCGTAACACCCGTGAAAAATTATTGCTGCCGCTGGGCGATATCAAACCGCTTCAGCAGGCGGGCGTGTATCTGGCTGTGATGAATCAGGCTGGACGTTACGATTACAGTAATCCCGCGACGCTGTTTACGTTAAGTGATATCGGCGTTTCAGCTCACCGTTATCACAATCGTCTGGATATCTTTACCCAAAGTCTGGAAAACGGCGCGGCCCAGCAAGGAATTGAAGTCTCTTTATTAAATGAGAAAGGGCAGACTCTGACTCAGGCAACCAGTGACGCTCAGGGGCATGTGCAGCTGGAAAATGATAAAAACGCGGCATTACTGTTGGCGCGTAAAGACGGTCAGACAACGCTACTCGATTTAAAACTTCCGGCGCTGGACTTAGCAGAATTTAACATTGCTGGCGCGCCAGGCTATAGCAAACAGTTTTTCATGTTTGGCCCACGCGATCTTTATCGCCCAGGTGAAACGGTAATCCTCAATGGTTTGCTGCGTGATGCAGACGGTAAAGCGTTGCCCAATCAACCCATCAAGTTAGACGTGATTAAACCCGATGGGCAGGTACTCAGGAGCGTCGTTAGTCAGCCGGAGAATGGCCTCTACCACTTTACCTGGCCACTCGATAGCAATGCGGCAACCGGTATGTGGCATATTCGCGCTAACACGGGCGATAACCAGTATCGGATGTGGGATTTCCACGTCGAAGATTTTATGCCAGAGCGCATGGCGCTGAATCTGACCGGTGAGAAAACCCCGCTAACGCCGAAAGATGAAGTGAAATTCTCCGTGGTGGGATACTACCTGTACGGTGCGCCTGCTAATGGTAATACTTTGCAAGGGCAACTTTTCCTGCGCCCACTGCGTGAAGCTGTGTCAGCCTTACCTGGTTTTGAATTCGGCGATATAGCTGCCGAAAATCTTTCCCGCACGCTGGATGAAGTTCAGTTGACGCTGGATGATAAAGGGCGCGGCGAAGTTTCTACAGAAAGCCAGTGGAAGGAAACGCATTCCCCATTACAGGTTATTTTCCAGGGTAGTTTGCTGGAATCGGGCGGTCGCCCGGTGACGCGCCGCGCTGAGCAGGCTATCTGGCCTGCCGATGCATTGCCGGGGATCCGTCCGCAGTTCGCCTCGAAATCGGTTTACGATTATCGTACTGACAGCACGGTGAAACAGCCCATTGTTGATGAAGGCAGTAACGCCGCTTTTGACATCGTTTATAGCGATGCGCAAGGCGTGAAAAAAGCCGTGTCGGGCTTGCAGGTGCGCCTGATTCGCGAACGCCGCGATTACTACTGGAACTGGTCAGAAGATGAAGGCTGGCAGTCACAGTTTGATCAAAAAGATCTGATCGAAAATGAACAAACTCTGGATCTGAAAGCGGACGAAACCGGCAAGGTCAGTTTTCCGGTAGAGTGGGGCGCTTATCGTCTGGAAGTCAAAGCGCCGAATGAAGCGGTCAGTAGTGTTCGTTTCTGGGCTGGCTATAGCTGGCAGGACAACAGCGACGGTAGCGGCGCAGTGCGACCCGACCGTGTCACGCTGAAACTGGATAAAGCCAGTTATCGCCCTGGCGACACCATTAAGTTGCATATCGCCGCGCCAACGGCGGGTAAAGGTTATGCGATGGTCGAGTCCAGTGAAGGGCCGCTGTGGTGGCAAGAGATTGATGTTCGGGCTCAAGGGCTGGATCTGACGATTCCGGTCGATAAAACCTGGAATCGTCATGATCTGTATTTAAGTACGCTGGTGGTACGTCCTGGCGATAAATCTCGCTCCGCGACGCCAAAACGCGCGGTTGGTGTGTTGCATCTGCCGCTTGGCGATGAAAACCGTCGCCTCGATCTGGCGCTGGAAACACCAGCAAAAATGCGTCCCAATCAACCATTAACCGTGAAAATTAAAGCCAGCACTAAAAATGGCGAGAAGCCTAAACAGGTGAATGTGCTGGTGTCTGCCGTTGATAGTGGTGTGCTGAATATTACTGACTACGTCACGCCAGATCCGTGGCAGGCGTTCTTTGGTCAGAAACGCTATGGCGCAGACATTTACGATATTTACGGTCAGGTTATTGAAGGTCAGGGGCGTCTGGCAGCTCTGCGTTTCGGTGGCGATGGTGATGAGCTGAAACGTGGTGGTAAACCGCCGGTCAATCACGTCAATATTGTCGCGCAGCAGGCGCTGCCGGTAACGCTCAACGAACAGGGTGAAGGCTCGGTTACACTGCCGATTGGCGATTTTAACGGTGAATTGCGCGTCATGGCGCAAGCCTGGACGGCAGATGACTTCGGTAGCAACGAAAGGAAAGTGATAGTTGCCGCACCGGTGATTGCTGAACTGAACATGCCGCGTTTTATGGCGAGTGGCGATACCTCGCGCCTGACGCTGGATATCACTAATCTTACCGATAAACCGCAAAAACTAAACGTTGCCCTGACCGCCAGTGGTTTGCTTGAACTGGTCAGCGATTCACCCGCAGCCGTTGAATTAGCGCCAGGCGTACGTACTACGCTGTTTATCCCGGTGCGAGCATTGCAAGGTTATGGCGATGGAGAAATTCAGGCCTCCATTAGTGGGTTAGCGTTACCAGGTGAAACCGTTGCCGACCAGCATAAGCAGTGGAAAATCGGCGTCCGTCCAGCGTTCCCGGCACAAACGGTTAATTACGGTACGGCGTTGCAGCCTGGTGAAACCTGGGCGCTCCCGGCGGATGGATTGCAAAACTTCTCGCCTGTTACGCTGCAAGGTCAGCTATTGTTGAGCGGCAAACCACCGCTGAATATCGCACGTTATATCAAAGAGTTAAAAGCGTATCCTTACGGCTGTCTCGAGCAAACCACCAGCGGCCTGTTCCCGTCACTTTATACCAACGCAACCCAGCTACAGGCGTTGGGCATCAAAGGCGACAGTGATGAGAAACGCCGTGCATCGGTCGATATCGGCATTTTCCGTTTGCTGCAAATGCAACGTGATAACGGTGGCTTTGCGCTATGGGATAAAAACGGTGACGAAGAGTACTGGCTGACGGCTTACGTGATGGATTTCCTGGTCCGCGCAGGTGAGCAGGGTTACAGCGTGCCGACAGACGCCATTAACCGGGGAAATGAGCGTCTGCTGCGCTATTTACAAGATCCGGGCATGATGTCGATCCCGTACGCGGATAATCTCAAAGCCAGTAAATTCGCCGTACAGTCTTACGCTGCGCTGGTGTTGGCCCGTCAGCAAAAGGCACCACTGGGTGCGCTGCGTGAAATCTGGGAGCATCGTGCAGATGCTGCTTCTGGATTACCGCTGCTGCAACTTGGCGTTGCGCTGAAAACCATGGGTGATGCAACGCGTGGTGAAGAAGCGATTGTGCTGGCGCTGAAAACGCCGCGTAATAGTGATGAGCGGATATGGCTGGGTGATTACGGTAGTCCACTGCGCGACAACGCGTTGATGCTCTCCTTGCTGGAAGAAAATAAACTGCTACCCGATGAGCAAAACACTTTGCTGAACACGCTTTCGCAGCAGGCGTTTGGTGAACGCTGGCTATCAACCCAAGAAAGTAACGCGTTGTTCCTGGCTGCCCGTACGGTTCAGGATTTACCGGGTAAATGGCAGGCGCAAACCTCTTTCTCAGCTGAGCCGCTGACAGGCGAGAAAGCGCAAAACAGTAATCTGAATAGCGATCAACTTGCTACCTTACAGGTGACCAACAGTGGCGATCAGCCGTTATGGCTGCGTGTGGATGCCAGCGGTTATCCGCAATCCGCACCTTTACCGGCGAACAATGTGCTGCAAATCGAGCGTCATATTCTTGGTACTGATGGTAAGAGCAAATCGCTGGACTCGTTACGTAGCGGCGATCTGGTGCTGGTGTGGTTGCAGGTAAAAGCCAGCAACAGCGTGCCGGATGCGTTAGTCGTTGATTTACTGCCAGCGGGTCTGGAACTGGAAAACCAGAACCTGGCGAACGGTAGCGCCAGCCTGGAGCAAAGTGGTGGCGAAGTGCAGAACTTACTGAACCAGATGCAGCAGGCGAGTATTAAGCATATTGAGTTCCGTGACGATCGCTTTGTGGCGGCGGTGGCCGTTGATGAATACCAACCGGTAACGCTGGTGTATCTGGCGCGGGCGGTAACGCCGGGAACGTATCAGGTACCGCAACCGATGGTGGAATCAATGTATGTTCCCCAATGGCGGGCGACCGGCGCGGCTGAAGATTTGCTGATTGTCAGACCGTAAATGCCTCGCCTGTTAACCAAACGCGGCTGCTGGATAACGCTGGCAGCCGCGCCCTTTCTCCTTTTTCTTGCAGCGTGGGGAGCAGATAAACTCTGGCCTCTACCGCTGCATGAAGTCAATCCCGCACGAGTGGTCGTGGCGCAGGATGGTACGCCGCTCTGGCGTTTCGCCGATGCTGAGGGCATCTGGCGTTATCCGGTAACAATCGAAGATGTTTCTCCACGTTACCTTGAAGCGCTGATCAATTATGAAGATCGCTGGTTCTGGAAGCATCCGGGGGTGAATCCATTCTCGGTGGCGCGCGCAGCATGGCAAGATCTTGCTTCGGGACGGGTTATTTCCGGTGGCAGCACGCTCACTATGCAGGTTGCTCGTTTGCTTGATCCTCACCCCAAAACATTTGGCGGCAAAATTCGCCAGCTCTGGCGCGCGTTGCAACTGGAGTGGCATCTGTCTAAGCGTGAAATTCTGACCTTGTATCTAAACCGCGCTCCGTTTGGCGGTACGTTGCAGGGGATCGGTGCGGCAAGTTGGGCTTATCTCGGAAAATCGCCTGCGAATTTAAGCTATTCCGAGGCGGCAATGCTGGCGGTGTTGCCGCAAGCGCCCAGCCGACTACGCCCGGATCGCTGGCCGGAACGTGCCGAAGCCGCGCGTAATAAAGTTCTCGAACGGATGGCCGTGCAAGGTGTGTGGTCCCGTGAGCAGGTAAAAGAGTCAAGGGAAGAACCCATCTGGCTGGCACCCCGACAAATGCCGCAATTGGCACCGCTGTTTTCGCGCATGATGCTCGGTAAAAGCAAAAGCGACAAAATCGTTACTACGCTGGATGCCGGTCTTCAACGACGTCTGGAAGAACTGGCGCAAAACTGGAAAGGACGATTACCACCGCGCAGCTCACTGGCGATGATCGTGGTTGATCATACCGATATGCGTGTTCGCGGCTGGGTGGGTTCAGTTGATCTCAACGATGATTCACGCTTTGGTCATGTTGATATGGTCAATGCGATCCGATCGCCAGGATCGGTGCTCAAACCATTTGTTTACGGTCTGGCGCTGGATGAAGGATTGATCCACCCGGCATCACTGCTGCAAGACGTCCCCCGGCGTACCGGTGATTACCGACCTGGCAACTTTGACAGCGGTTTTCATGGGCCGATCAGCATGAGCGAAGCGCTGGTGCGCTCGCTGAATTTACCAGCTGTGCAGGTGCTGGAAGCCTATGGACCGAAACAGTTTGCGGCAAAGTTACGCAATGTTGGATTGCCGTTATATTTGCCCAACGGCGCTGCGCCGAATCTTTCACTCATTCTCGGCGGCGCTGGTGCAAAACTGGAAGATATGGCGGCAGCGTATACCGCGTTTGCTCGCCATGGCAAGGCAGGCAAATTGCGCTTACAGCCTGACGATCCGCTGCTTGAACGGCCTTTAATGTCGTCGGGGGCGGCGTGGATCATTCGCCGGATTATGGCTGATGAAGCGCAACCCTTGCCGGATGGTGCCTTGCCGCGCGTCGCCCCACTGGCATGGAAAACGGGCACCAGCTATGGCTATCGTGATGCCTGGGCGATTGGGGTTAACGCTCGCTATGTCATTGGGATCTGGACTGGCAGACCGGACGGCACGCCCGTTGTTGGTCAGTTTGGCTTTGCCAGCGCCGTACCATTGTTGAATCAGGTTAATAATATCTTACTGTCGCGCAGTGCGAATCTGCCGGAAGACCCACGTCCTGACTCTGTAAGTCGTGGCGTTATCTGCTGGCCGGGCGGACAGTCTTTGCCGGAAGGTGACGGTAACTGTCGCCGCCGCCTGGCAACCTGGCTGCTGGACGGGAGTCAGCCGCCAACTCTATTACTGCCGGAGCAGGAAGGCATTAATGGCATTCGTTTCCCCATCTGGCTGGATGAAAACGGCAAACGTGTTGCCGCTGATTGCCCTCAGGCGCGACAAGAAATGATAAATGTCTGGCCGCTACCGCTGGAACCCTGGTTGCCCGCATCAGAACGCCGCGCTGTGCGCTTACCACCGGCCTCGACAATTTGCCCGCCATACGGTCACGATGCACAACTCCCACTGCAGCTGACAGGTGTTCGCGATGGCGCGATTATTAAACGTTTACCGGGCGCAGCGGAAGCGACTTTGCCGTTGCAATCAAGTGGAGGGGCAGGTGAACGCTGGTGGTTTCTGAATGGCGAACCGTTAACTGAACGCGGGCGCAACGTGACCCTGCATTTGATGGATAAAGGCGATTATCAATTGCTGGTGATGGATGAGGTGGGGCAAATCGCGACAGTGAAATTTGTCATGCAATAGTCTGTTTTGTCTCTGATTGTTGCTTAAACTAGGTTTATTTTAAAAAAATGTTACTTTCATCAATAGTCAACGGCCCTGTTGCTCATTATAATCCGCGCCATCTCGTACGCTGGTACAGACAACAACAGAACAATTTACAGAGGTAAAAATGGCTATTGAACGTACTTTTTCCATCATCAAACCGAACGCGGTAGCAAAAAACGTCATAGGTAATATCTTTGCGCGCTTTGAAGCTGCAGGGTTCAAAATTGTCGGCACCAAAATGCTGCACCTGACCGTTGAACAGGCTCGTGGCTTTTATGCTGAACACGATGGAAAACCGTTCTTTGATGGTCTGGTTGAATTCATGACCTCTGGCCCGATCGTGGTTTCCGTGCTGGAGGGTGAAAACGCCGTTCAGCGTCACCGCGATCTGCTGGGCGCGACCAATCCGGCAAACGCACTGGCCGGTACTCTGCGTGCTGATTACGCTGACAGCCTGACCGAAAATGGTACCCACGGTTCTGATTCCGTCGAATCTGCCGCTCGCGAAATCGCTTATTTCTTCGGCGAAGGCGAAGTGTGCCCGCGCACCCGTTAATAATTTCGTAAATGCCGCGTGCAAACGTGGCATCCGTGCGCCAGAATTTGTACAATGCAGCGCCCCCGGACGAGCAGCCGCTCACCGGGGCGTTTCTTTTTTCAACCCTCCAGGGGCCATAACGTGTAATAACGAGGCCGGAATAGCATATGTCTGAACAATTAGTCACACCTGAAAACGTCACCACGAAAGATGGAAAAATCAACCTGCTGGATCTCAACCGTCAGCAGATGCGGGAGTTTTTTAAAGATTTAGGTGAAAAACCCTTCCGCGCCGATCAGGTGATGAAGTGGATGTATCACTATTGCTGCGACAACTTTGATGAGATGACCGACATCAATAAAGTGTTGCGCGGCAAACTGAAAGAGGTGGCGGAAATCCGTGCACCGGAAGTGGTTGAAGAACAGCGTTCATCTGACGGCACCATTAAATGGGCGATCGCCGTTGGCGATCAGCGCGTTGAAACGGTGTATATCCCGGAAGACGACCGTGCCACGCTCTGCGTCTCTTCGCAGGTGGGGTGTGCGCTGGAGTGTAAATTCTGTTCCACCGCCCAGCAGGGCTTTAACCGCAACCTGCGGGTATCGGAAATTATCGGCCAGGTGTGGCGTGCGGCGAAAATTGTCGGCGCAGCAAAAGTCACCGGTCAGCGCCCAATCACTAACGTAGTGATGATGGGTATGGGCGAGCCGCTGCTCAACCTGAACAATGTCGTTCCGGCGATGGAAATCATGCTTGATGATTTCGGTTTTGGCCTGTCTAAACGTCGCGTGACGCTTTCCACTTCCGGTGTAGTTCCGGCGCTGGATAAACTGGGCGATATGATCGACGTTGCACTGGCAATTTCCCTGCACGCGCCGAACGACGAAATTCGTGACGAAATTGTGCCGATCAACAAAAAGTACAATATCGAAACGTTCCTTGCTGCGGTGCGCTGTTATCTGGAGAAATCCAACGCCAATCAGGGCCGAGTCACTATTGAATACGTGATGCTTGACCACGTTAACGACGGCACTGAACACGCGCACCAACTGGCGGAGCTACTGAAAGATACGCCGTGTAAGATCAACCTGATCCCGTGGAACCCGTTCCCTGGCGCACCGTATGGACGCAGTTCGAACAGCCGTATCGACCGTTTCTCAAAAGTGCTGATGAGCTACGGTTTCACCACTATTGTGCGTAAAACTCGTGGTGATGATATCGATGCTGCCTGTGGTCAGTTGGCGGGCGATGTTATCGACCGTACGAAACGTACCCTGCGTAAACGGATGCAGGGTGAAGCCATCGATATTAAAGCGGTCTGATAGCCATTACGCCACGGTTACTTTATGTACCGTGGCGTAATCTTTTATGAATGAAGTATTAAGTTGCAATTGTCTGGTCAATATTAACGGTGCGTTTTTGCTGACTTTAAGGCAGTATGTAACGATGCAACAGTAAGTTAGCCTTAGTGAATGTGGGCTTTGTCACGAGCACACAGACGGTCTTATACTGTATGATAACGGTTAACTTAACGGATGTTTCGCGGTGTGGGTGAGCATGATGGTTCACCGGCATCTCAATTCTCATTTAAACGTACCTGCAGCGAATGAATACTGAAGCCACGCACGACCAAAATGAAGCACTTACTACCGGCGCTCGCCTGCGTAATGCTCGCGAACAACTAGGACTTAGTCAGCAGGCCGTTGCCGAGCGACTTTGCCTGAAGGTTTCCACGGTACGCGACATTGAAGAAGATAAGGCACCCGCCGATCTTGCTTCAACATTCCTGCGCGGATATATCCGCTCTTATGCGCGTCTGGTACATATTCCAGAAGAAGAACTGCTGCCAGGGCTGGAAAAGCAGGCTCCACTACGGGCTGCAAAAGTTGCGCCGATGCAGAGTTTTTCCCTCGGTAAACGCCGCAAAAAACGCGACGGCTGGCTGATGACCTTCACCTGGCTGGTGTTGTTTGTGGTTATCGGCCTGAGCGGTGCCTGGTGGTGGCAAGACCACAAAGCTCAGCAGGAAGAGATCACCACTATGGCCGATCAATCTTCGGCGGAACTGAGCAGTAATAGCGAGCAGGGGCAGAGTGTTCCGTTAAATACGTCGACAACTACAGACCCGGCTACAACGTCCACGCCGCCAGCGTCTGTGGATACTACCGCAACCAACACGCAAACACCTGCCGTAACTGCGCCAGCACCAGCTGTTGATCCGCAACAGAATGCGGTTGTTTCGCCTTCACAGGCAAATGTTGATACTGCTGCGACCCCGGCACCAACGGCAACAATAACGCCAGATGGTGCTGCGCCGTTGCCAACCGATCAGGCAGGCGTGACTACGCCGGCGGCTGATCCGAATGCGCTGGTGATGAACTTTACTGCCGATTGCTGGCTGGAGGTCACTGATGCTACCGGTAAAAAACTGTTTAGCGGGATGCAGCGTAAAGACGGTAATTTGAATTTAACCGGCCAGGCACCGTATAAACTGAAAATTGGTGCGCCAGCCGCAGTACAGATCCAGTATCAAGGGAAACCTGTCGATCTGAGTCGTTTTATCAGAACTAACCAGGTTGCGCGTCTGACCCTCAATGCCGAACAATCACCGGCGCAGTAACAGACGGGTAACGCGGGAGATTTTTCATGCATAACCAGGCTCCAATTCAACGTAGAAAATCAACACGTATTTACGTTGGGAATGTGCCGATTGGCGATGGTGCTCCCATCGCCGTACAGTCCATGACCAATACGCGTACGACAGACGTCGAAGCAACGGTCAATCAAATCAAGGCGCTGGAACGCGTTGGCGCTGATATCGTCCGTGTCTCCGTACCGACGATGGACGCGGCAGAAGCGTTCAAACTCATCAAACAGCGGGTTAACGTGCCGCTGGTGGCTGACATCCACTTCGACTATCGCATTGCGCTGAAAGTAGCGGAATACGGCGTCGATTGTCTGCGTATTAACCCTGGCAATATCGGTAATGAAGAGCGTATTCGCATGGTGGTTGACTGTGCGCGCGATAAAAACATTCCGATCCGTATTGGCGTTAACGCCGGATCGCTGGAAAAAGATCTGCAAGAAAAGTATGGCGAACCGACGCCGCAGGCGTTGCTGGAATCCGCCATGCGTCATGTTGATCATCTCGATCGCCTGAACTTCGATCAGTTCAAAGTCAGCGTGAAAGCGTCAGACGTCTTCCTCGCTGTTGAGTCTTATCGTTTGCTGGCAAAACAGATCGATCAGCCGCTGCATCTGGGTATCACAGAAGCCGGTGGTGCGCGCAGCGGGGCGGTTAAATCCGCCATTGGTTTAGGTCTGCTGCTGTCTGAAGGCATTGGCGACACGCTGCGCGTATCGCTGGCGGCCGATCCGGTTGAAGAGATCAAAGTCGGTTTCGATATTTTGAAATCGCTACGTATCCGTTCGCGCGGGATCAACTTCATTGCCTGCCCGACCTGTTCGCGTCAGGAGTTTGATGTTATCGGTACGGTTAACGCGTTGGAGCAACGCCTGGAAGATATCATCACTCCAATGGACGTTTCGATTATCGGCTGCGTGGTGAATGGCCCAGGTGAGGCGCTGGTTTCTACACTCGGCGTCACCGGCGGTAACAAGAAAAGCGGCCTCTATGAAGATGGCGTACGCAAAGACCGTCTGGACAACAACGATATGATCGACCAGCTGGAAGCGCGCATTCGTGCGAAAGCCAGTCAGCTGGACGAAGCGCGTCGAATTGACGTTCAGCAGGTTGAAAAATAATAACGTGATGGGAAGCGCCTCGCTTCCCGTGTATGATTGAACCCGCATGGCTCCCGAAACATTGAGGGAAGCGTTGAGGGTTCATTTTTATATTCAGAAAGAGAATAAACGTGGCAAAAAACATTCAAGCCATTCGCGGCATGAACGATTACCTGCCTGGCGAAACGGCCATCTGGCAGCGCATTGAAGGCACACTGAAAAACGTGCTCGGCAGCTACGGTTACAGTGAAATCCGCTTGCCGATTGTAGAGCAGACCCCGCTATTCAAACGTGCGATTGGTGAAGTCACCGACGTGGTTGAAAAAGAGATGTACACCTTTGAGGATCGCAATGGCGACAGCCTGACTCTGCGCCCTGAAGGGACGGCGGGCTGTGTACGCGCCGGCATCGAGCATGGTCTTCTGTACAATCAGGAACAGCGTCTGTGGTATATCGGGCCGATGTTCCGTCACGAGCGTCCGCAGAAAGGGCGTTATCGTCAGTTCCATCAGTTGGGCTGCGAAGTTTTCGGTCTGCAAGGTCCGGATATCGACGCTGAATTGATTATGCTCACCGCCCGCTGGTGGCGCGCGCTGGGTATCTCCGAGCACGTAACTCTTGAGCTGAACTCTATCGGTTCGCTGGAAGCACGCGCCAATTACCGCGATGCGCTGGTGGCATTCCTTGAGCAGCATAAAGAAAAGCTGGACGAAGACTGCAAACGCCGCATGTACACTAACCCGCTGCGCGTGCTGGATTCAAAAAATCCGGAAGTGCAGGCGCTTCTCAACGATGCTCCGGTATTAGGCGATTATCTGGACGAGGAATCTCGTGAGCATTTTGCCGGTCTGTGCAAACTGCTTGAGAGCGCGGGGATCGCTTATACCGTAAACCAGCGTCTGGTGCGTGGTCTGGATTACTATAACCGTACCGTTTTCGAGTGGGTGACTAACAGCCTCGGCTCCCAGGGCACCGTGTGTGCAGGCGGTCGTTATGACGGTCTGGTGGAACAACTGGGCGGTCGTGCAACACCGGCTGTCGGTTTTGCGATGGGCCTCGAACGTCTTGTATTGTTAGTACAGGCCGTTAATCCGGAATTTAAAGCCGATCCTGTTGTCGATATATACCTGGTGGCTTCAGGTGCTGATACACAATCTGCGGCTATGGCATTAGCTGAGCGTCTGCGTGATGAATTACCGGGCGTGAAATTGATGACCAACCACGGCGGCGGCAACTTTAAGAAACAGTTTGCCCGTGCTGATAAATGGGGTGCCCGCGTTGCTGTGGTGCTGGGTGAGTCTGAAGTGGCTAACGGCACAGCAGTAGTGAAGGATTTGCGCTCTGGTGAGCAAACGGCAGTTGCGCAGGATAGCGTAGCCGCGCATTTGCGCACGTTACTGGGTTAAGGAAGGAGAAGGACAGCGTGGAAATTTACGAGAACGAAAACGACCAGGTAGAAGCGGTTAAACGCTTTTTTGCTGAAAATGGCAAAGCACTGGCTGTTGGGGTGATTTTGGGCGTTGGCGCGCTAATTGGCTGGCGCTACTGGAACAGCCATCAGGTTGATTCTGCACGCTCCGCTTCTCTTGCCTATCAAAATGCGGTTACCGCAGTGAGCGAAGGCAAACCGGATAGCATCCCGGCGGCGGAAAAATTTGCTGCTGAAAATAAAAATACTTATGGTGCGCTGGCTTCTTTGGAACTTGCGCAGCAATTTGTTGACAAAAATGAACTAGAGAAAGCTGCCGCCCAGTTACAACAGGGGCTGGCAGACACGAGCGATGAAAATCTCAAAGCCGTGATAAATCTGCGTCTTGCTCGCGTTCAGGTACAGCTCAAGCAGGCTGATGCCGCGCTGAAAACCCTTGATACCATCAAAGGTGAAGGGTGGGCTGCCATTGTTGCCGACCTGCGTGGTGAAGCATTGCTGAGCAAAGGTGATAAGCAAGGTGCGCGTAGTGCATGGGAAGCAGGCGTGAAAAGCGATGTTACTCCGGCACTGAGCGAAATGATGCAGATGAAAATTAATAATTTGTCCATCTGAGAGGGACCCGATGCAATTGCGTAAATTACTGCTGCCAGGACTGCTTTCCGTTACCCTTTTAAGCGGCTGTTCGCTGTTTAACAGCGAAGAAGATGTGGTAAAGATGTCCCCATTGCCAACCGTTGAAAACCAGTTTACGCCGACCACGGCGTGGAGCACTTCCGTTGGTAGCGGCATTGGCAACTTCTATTCCAATCTTCATCCGGCACTGGCGGACAACGTTGTCTATGCAGCGGACCGCGCTGGTTTAGTAAAAGCGCTGAATGCGGATGATGGCAAAGAAATCTGGTCTGTCAGCCTGGCCGAGAAAGATGGCTGGTTCTCTAAAGAGCCTGCATTACTTTCTGGCGGTGTGACCGTGTCTGGTGGGCATGTCTACATTGGCAGCGAAAAGGCGCAGGTTTACGCGCTGAATACCAGCGATGGTACTGTGGCATGGCAAACTAAAGTCGCGGGTGAAGCACTTTCGCGTCCGGTGGTCAGCGACGGTCTGGTGTTAATCCACACCAGTAACGGTCAGTTACAAGCGCTGAACGAAGCTGACGGCGCTGTCAAATGGACAGTTAACCTCGATATGCCTTCGCTCTCTTTGCGTGGCGAGTCTGCGCCGGCAACGGCTTTTGGTGCGGCCGTCGTGGGTGGTGATAATGGTCGCGTCAGCGCAGTGCTGATGGAACAGGGCCAGATGATTTGGCAGCAGCGAATTTCCCAGGCGACCGGTTCTACCGAAATTGACCGTCTGAGCGATGTTGACACGACTCCCGTCGTTGTTAACGGCGTTGTTTTCGCGCTGGCCTATAATGGTAACCTGACGGCGCTTGATCTGCGCAGTGGTCAGATTATGTGGAAACGCGAACTGGGTTCGGTGAATGATTTCATCGTCGACGGCAATCGCATCTATCTGGTCGATCAAAATGACCGGGTGATGGCGTTGACCATTGATGGCGGCGTTACGCTGTGGACACAAAGCGATCTGCTGCATCGCCTGCTGACTTCTCCGGTGCTGTATAATGGCAACCTGGTGGTAGGTGACAGCGAAGGTTATCTGCACTGGATTAACGTCGAAGATGGTCGTTTCGTTGCCCAGCAAAAAGTTGATAGTTCCGGTTTCCAGACTGAACCGGTTGCCGCTGACGGCAAACTGCTGATCCAGGCAAAAGACGGAACCGTGTACTCTATTACACGTTAATCGTCTCTGTCGTTCACTTTGAAAACGGCTCCTGGACAGGGGCCGTTTTCCTGTTTTTAACAACGACACGAATATAGCGTGCGTTGTCTGATGATTTATAAAAATGAGGCTTTAAACATGGTACCTGTGGTCGCGCTTGTCGGGCGCCCTAACGTAGGAAAATCCACGTTATTTAACCGTCTAACTCGCACCCGAGATGCGCTGGTTGCGGATTTCCCGGGTCTGACTCGTGACCGTAAGTACGGTCGTGCAGAAATTGAAGGCCGTGAGTTTATCTGCATTGATACCGGCGGGATTGATGGCACAGAAGACGGTGTAGAAACCCGCATGGCGGAACAGTCGCTGCTGGCGATTGAAGAAGCGGACGTCGTACTGTTTATGGTGGATGCGCGCGCGGGCCTGATGCCGGCGGATGAAGCGATTGCTAAACATCTGCGCTCCCGTGAAAAACCGACCTTCCTGGTGGCAAACAAAACTGACGGTCTGGATCCCGATCAGGCAGTGGTTGATTTCTACTCGCTTGGTTTAGGGGAAATCTACCCGATCGCCGCGTCTCACGGTCGTGGCGTATTAAGTCTGCTGGAGCACGTGCTGCTGCCGTGGATGGAAGATCTCGCACCGCAAGAAGAAGTCGACGAAGACGCTGAATACTGGGCGCAATTTGAAGCAGAAGAAAACGGCGAAGAAGAAGAGGAAGATGACTTCGACCCGCAAAGTCTGCCGATCAAACTGGCGATTGTGGGTCGTCCGAACGTAGGTAAGTCTACACTCACTAACCGTATTCTTGGTGAAGAGCGCGTTGTTGTTTACGACATGCCTGGCACGACGCGTGACAGTATCTACATTCCAATGGAACGCGACGGACGTGAGTATGTGCTCATTGACACCGCTGGCGTACGTAAACGCGGCAAAATCACCGATGCTGTAGAGAAATTCTCGGTAATCAAAACGTTGCAGGCCATTGAAGATGCCAACGTGGTGATGTTGGTGATTGACGCCCGCGAAGGTATTTCCGATCAGGATCTCTCGCTGCTGGGCTTTATTCTCAATAGTGGGCGCTCACTTGTCATTGTGGTGAATAAGTGGGATGGCCTGAGCCAGGAAGTGAAAGAGCAGGTGAAAGAAACGCTGGACTTCCGTCTGGGCTTTATCGATTTTGCTCGTGTGCACTTTATCTCTGCCTTGCACGGCAGTGGTGTTGGTAACTTGTTTGAATCAGTGCGTGAAGCGTATGACAGCTCCACCCGTCGTGTGGGGACCTCTATGCTGACGCGCATCATGACGATGGCTGTTGAAGATCACCAACCGCCGCTGGTACGCGGTCGTCGTGTGAAGCTGAAATATGCCCACGCCGGTGGTTATAACCCGCCGATTGTGGTGATTCACGGTAACCAGGTGAAAGACCTGCCTGATTCCTACAAGCGTTATTTGATGAACTACTTCCGCAAATCGCTGGACGTAATGGGATCGCCGATTCGTATTCAGTTCAAAGAAGGGGAAAACCCGTATGCGAACAAGCGTAACACCCTGACGCCAACCCAGATGCGTAAACGTAAGCGCCTGATGAAGCATATCAAGAAAAGTAAGTAATCACTTATCTGGTTTCCCTTTCCACACGGAGAGGGAAACCGAATAACACGCGAGGAGTATTTATGGCACTCAACTGTCCAACCTGCAAAACCCCTCTCGAACGCAATGGCGAGACTGCCCACTGTGCAACTTGCGACAAAGACTTTACCGTCCAGGCACTTTGCCCTGAGTGTCATCAGCCGTTACAAGTGTTAAAAGCTTGTGGTGCTGTGGATTATTTCTGCCAACATGGGCACGGTTTAATATCTAAAAAACGCGTTGAATTTGTTATTGCTTAATATCATGTGAATATATTGTTTTATCATTTATATTTAATATGTGAATGGTAAAACAATCTGTTATTAGTGGAATAACTAATGTAATTGAGTGAAATCACTAATTTAAATAATTAAGAATATATTTATTCTTTATGATATGCCTTTCTGAATAATCAGGGATACAATATTAAAGCTTATTTTTGACTGTATCATTGTCACAGGGAAAGTGCATGCTGCGATGGAAACGCTGTATTATTCTAACATTTATCTCTGGTGCTGCTTTCGCGGCACCAGAGATAAATGTTAAGCAAAACGAATCGTTACCTGATTTAGGTAGCCAGACAGCACAGCAGGATGAACAAACCAACAAGGGTAAATCGCTGAAAGAGCGCGGAGCCGATTACGTCATCAACTCCGCCACGCAAGGGTTTGAAAACTTGACCCCTGAGGCGCTGGAATCTCAGGCCAGAAGCTATCTGCAAAGTCAAATCACCTCAACCGCACAATCTTATATTGAAGACACACTTTCTCCCTACGGTAAGGTCCGTTCGAACCTCTCCATTGGCAAGGACGGCGATCTGGATGGCAGCTCCATCGATTATTTTGTTCCCTGGTACGATAATCAAACCACTGTTTATTTCAGTCAATTTTCTGCGCAGCGAAAAGAAGATCGTACAATCGGGAATATTGGTCTTGGGGTAAGATATAATTTTGATGAATGGTTATTGGGCGGAAATATATTTTATGATTATGATTTTACCCGAGGACATCGCCGTTTAGGTTTAGGCGGCGAAGCGTGGACTGATTATTTAAAATTCTCTGGCAACTATTATCATCCGCTTTCTGACTGGAAAGACTCTGAAGATTTCGACTTTTATGAAGAACGCCCTGCGCGCGGCTGGGATATTCGTGCCGAAGCCTGGTTACCTTCTTATCCGCAACTGGGGGGCAAAGTTGTCTTCGAGCAATATTACGGCGATGAAGTCGCCCTTTTTGGTACGGATAATTTGGAGAAAGATCCCTACGCGGTAACACTTGGACTGAATTATCAACCGGTGCCATTACTAACCGTTGGGGCGGACTATAAAGCGGGGACCGGAGATAACAGCGATGTCAGCATTAATGCCACTCTTAATTATCAGTTCGGCGTTCCGCTAAAAGATCAATTGGATAGCGATAAAGTGAAAGCGGCTCACTCGTTGATGGGCAGTCGTCATGATTTTGTTGAGCGTAATAACTTTATTGTTCTGGAATACAAAGAAAAAGATCCGCTTGATGTCACCCTGTGGTTAAAAGCGGATGCCACCAACGAGCACCCTGAGTGCGTCATTAAGGACACTCCCGAAGCGGCCGTCGGGCTGGAAAAATGTAAATGGACCATTAACGCGCTTATCAACCACCACTACAAAATTGTCGCTGCGTCATGGCAGGCGAAAAACAATGCTGCCCGCACGTTGGTTATGCCGGTTATCAAAGAGAATACCCTGACAGAGGGGAACAATAACCACTGGAACCTGGTGCTGCCCGCCTGGCAGTACAGCTCTGACAAAGCCGAACAAGAAAAACTCAATACCTGGCGAGTACGTCTGGCACTGGAAGATGAAAAGGGCAACCGACAGAACTCTGGCGTGGTGGAAATCACCGTTCAGCAGGACCGTAAAATAGAGTTGATTGTTAATAACATCGCGAACGTGCCGGAAGAGAACAACCACAGCCACGAAGCCAGCGCTCAGGCAGATGGCGTTGATGGTGTGGTGATGGATCTCGATGTAACCGACAGCTTTGGCGATAACACCGACCGCAATGGCGATGCGCTGCCGGAAGATAACCTCACGCCGCAGCTTTACGACGCGCAGGACAAACGAGTGACGTTAACCAACAAGCCTTGCTCGACCGACAACCCCTGCGTTTTTATCGCTAAACAAGATAAAGAAAAGGGCACTGTCACCCTCTCCAGTACCTTACCCGGCACCTATCGCTGGAAAGCAAAAGCTGCGCCCTACGACGACAGTAACTATGTGGATGTCACTTTCCTCGGGGCAGAAATTGGTGGGCTAAATGCATTTATCTATCGTGTGGGGGCAGCTAAACCCAGCAACCTGATAGGTAAAGATAAAGAACCGCTGCCGCTCAACAACACTTATCGATTTGTTTTGTGGCGTGACAGCAATAAAGACGGTGTCTTCCAGCAGGTCGAAAAACTGACTGACGAAGAGATGGCGCAGTACGACTACAAGTGGGAATTTACCGGCAAGAGCATCAATGGTGAAGTGGGTGCACAGGCGAACACTTCCAATGAGGACATTGTGATTCCGGCCACTAACCGCGAAGCAGCGCAAACCTATGGCGCACAAGCGGGAGATGGCTTGCAGGGATACGGTTTACGCGTGCTGTATACCAAAAAATAAGATTGGCGTAAGGCCAGTCGGCCAGTCGCTGAAGGTTCATTAAGGAGAGCATCAATGAAGCAGGATAAAAGACGCGGTCTGACCCGGATCGCATTGGCGCTGGCACTGGCAGGTTATTGTGTGGCACCTGTGGCGCTGGCGGAAGAAAGCGCCTGGGTCGACAGCGGCGAAACCAATATTTTCCAGGGAACCATTCCGTGGCTCTATTCGGAAGGGGGAAGCGCTACGACAGATGCCGACCATGTAACGTTGACTTCTGATCTAAAAGGCGCTCGCCCGACAGGCAGTGAAACGGACAAGCGTCTTTACTCGGGTGATAAATTAACCGTAAGTTGGGAAATTGGTGATACCGAAGGCGACGTGGATCTTGGGGGATTGGGCGATAACGCAAAGACTATCGATACTATCCGCTGGATGAGCTACAAGGACGCTCAGGGGGGCGATCCGAAAGAGCTGGCAACGAAGGTGACCAGTTACACTCTTACCGATGACGACCGTGGTCGTTATATCGGTATTGAAATTACGCCGACCACGCAGACCGGTACGCCAAACGTCGGGACTGCGCTGCATCTTTATGACATTTCCACTGCCAGCGGCGGCGGAAGCGACAGCGATAACGTTGCGCCAGGGCCGGTGGTTAACCAGAACCTGAAAGTCGCCATCTTTGTTGATGGTACCAGTATCAACCTTATCAACGGCAGCACGCCAATCGAACTTGGCAAAACCTACGTGGCCAAACTGTACTCGGATGAGAACAAAAACGGCAAGTTTGATGCGGGTACCGATGCTGACGTTACCGCCAATTATGACTTCCGTTGGGTACTTTCTGGCAGCAGCCAACAGCTCGGCACCTCGGGTGGTATCGTTAACTCAAGCTTCGATAATAACAATCTGGTCATCCCTGCGACCAACGAAGACGCCAGAACCAACCTTAACGGCCCTGCGCGCGATGGTAAAGAAGCTCTTACCATCCCGACCAACGGCGACGGGGTACAGGGGTACAAACTTCACATTATTTACAAACACAAATAACGCGTACTCAGCAGCATTCCCGCAAGGGAATGCTGTTTCCGCATATTTTGCTTAATCCCGGATTAAGCAAAATATGTTGATGCGACAAGCGTCCGTTTAACAACCGGTGGAGTTTCTGTCATGTCCCTGACCCTGAATAAAATCCTTGTGTTATGCGCATTGCTGATAAGCGCAATGCTGCCTGGGTGGTCATGGGCAGAATCTGCATGGCAAGACTCTTCAGATACGGTCGGCGAATTTAACGGTACCGTGCCCACCGCCGACAGTGCCAGCATACCCGTCTACCAGGGCAGTGTCTTTCTGGATCCTGCAAAGACGCATGAGGTAGCGTTTACCGCTAAACCGAGTGAATTCAGCGCGGATATTAGCGTCTCTAAATTGCTCGTCACCAATCCGCAAGACAGAGAAGGCGATATCATTTCCACCCCACGTTGGGAAAACCAAACGCCACCGACAGTATCTTTAGTTTGGGCGGATGCCGCGACGCCGGACACCTTACTGGACCCACAGCCAGTCGCAGATCGCTCGTTTTGCGCTCAGGGACTTGCCGGGCGTTCGCTGGTCGCCTGGGCGCAGCCTGATCCCCAACAGACCATGCCGCTGTTATATTTACTCACCTCGACGGGCTATCCCTATGAAAGTGTTCTGACGCTCGCCGATCAGAAAGTGACGCTGAAGATTGCGCCCGCGCAGGGTGACCTTATTTCCGTCAGCGCCGCGGGCTATGACGAATCCTCCGGTGCGGCGAAAACGACGGTTGGCGGCAGTATCACGTTAACGGTCACCACCAAAGATTGCGTCGGTAATGTTGTGGGGAATATTCCTTTTGTTATCAAACGCAAAGATGCTGAAAACCGCCAGGGTGTGGTGAACAATACTGCGCCGGTAAAACTGGGCACGACCGAATTAACCACCACCGCGACGGAATATCGTGGTACTACCGATGCGAATGGTGTTGCCACGGTTACGGTCACCCAGGCCAACGGCCCTGGTGTAAAAACGCCGTTGGTCGCGAGCCTCGCGGGTATTGCTCAGGCCAGTGAAACGGCAGTGATCTTTACTGTCCTCACCAGCCCGGATGTCCCGCAGGCTACAATGTGGGGTCATATGCCCGATACGCTGAAGGCCCGTGATTACACTTTTAGTCGACCAAAACTGGCGGCGGAAGTCGATAATGAAGACGGTACGGTTAACGATCACAATGAAACCTGGTCCACCTTTACCTGGAGCGGCGCGGATAAACATTGCGACATTTTGCCCGGAATGCGTCATTTCGGTGCGCTGGCGACGGTGGTGCCAACGTCAGTGCAGGATGTGGCTGGTTGGCCGATGCAGGGTAATTTCTACTGGTCATCACTGGCGGGGATGAGCGGCCAGCACCATGCGGCGGATGTTTCGAACCGCAGCGAAGCGCAAAAACCGGACGATACGACGTTTATTGTGAGCTGTGTCGATAAAGAAGCGCCCGATGTTGAACCGAAGCTGGTACTGACGCCGGGCAGTTATGATTCGACGATAAAAGCGATGAAAGTAAAGGTGGGGGAAGAGGCTTCTTTACGCCTGACGATTACCGATAGCAAGAACAACGATCAGCCGCTGGCTTACTACTACTTTTCGCTGCATCTGGATGACGGTGTTAACCGTAAGAATCAAACTGACGCTGCGTGGGAGACGCACCCGGTACAAATTGATGGTGGCAGTAACGTTCGCAAAGTTGACGCCCATACCTATGAAGGGATCACTGATGCTAACGGAGAGGCCTCTCTGACGCTGACCCAGCCAGGCGGCGTGGGGGTGAAAACACACATCACCGCGAAAATGCGCAGTGATTTTACCGCCTCGGATGAGAAAGACGTTATTTTTACGGTGATCACCAGCCCTGATTCCGACAAAGCGCGGATGTGGGGACATATGTTAGGCATTATTGAAGCGAATAATATCTTTAAACGCCCACGGCTGGCGGATGAAACCGCCAACGAACTGGGAGCAGTGCGGGAAAATAACGAAGACTGGGCGCTGTTTGATCAGAATAGCAGTATGCAGGCTGAGTGTGGTTTAGGTCATATTCCGAGCCAAAGCTCATTGCACAGTTTGTTTGCCGCACATCCAGCCAATGTCATCGGCACCGAATATGGCTGGCCAACGTTGCAAAAAGCGTATCTTAGTGCGGTGGAAGAGACGTCGCACGCGTCGGTGAACCTGGCCACGGGCAACATCGACACCTATTCCGGCTTTAAGCAAAACTACCTTTCTTGTTCGGGCAATGAGATGGTCGCCCAGATTGCTGCGACCACCGATCATGATGTTTCCACAAGCAGCAGAGCGCAGGCGAAAGTGGGTGAAACGATTACCATGACGGTACGCACCTTTAATGCCTTGAATAATGCGCCCGTGCCGTATACCGCGTTCACCATCACGAAAGATATGGGGAAAAATCGTCAGGGGCAGACCACGGGTTTCGATGATCCAACCCGCGGCGCAATCGAGATGAATGGCACGCTCTACGGAACATCGCAACCGTCTTTAGTCTATGCAGGTACTACGGATGCGCAGGGTTTTGCTACTGTGGAAATTAAGCAACCGCAAGGTGTGGGCTTAGCGACGCCGCTGAATATTGCGCCTGTAAACTCCTATATTCCCAATACTGTTAATTACAATGTGATTTTCACTACGCTCACCAGTCCGGATGCGGTTGGCGCGCAGATGTGGGGGCATATGGATGAGACGATTACCGTCGATGCATTAACCTTTGCCCGACCCCGACTGGCTGCGGAAGTGTCCAGCCCGGACGGCACATTAACGGAAAATAACGAAGTATGGTCGCGCGTTAGCTAGGCCAACACTTCCAGCACCAGTAAAGGTGGCTGTGGTGCCAATATGCTCCCACGCCGTTCCCAGCTTAACGCGCTCTATGATGCTAACAGTGGTAACGCCGTTCAAACGGTACACGGTTGGCCAACGCAGCGTCAGCCCTACTGGAGCAGTTCGCCCGCGGATCAGGTGCCGCATTACTACACCATAGCCCTCAACGATGGCGCGCGGACCGTTGGTGGTAGCACGGCGGTTTATGTCAGTTGCCTGACGACGGCTAACAATCCTGCCAGCAGCATTACGCTGGAAGTGGTGGACCCGGCGCAGTGGAACGCGGCAGCAAATGCGGCGAAGCTGAAAAAAGGCGAAACGCTACAGGTGAAGGTGACGGTAAAAGATGCTCAGGGCAATCCATTGGGTGATATGCCTTTTACCCTGAAGCGTGGCGATGGTTATACCCGCTCAAATGAAAAACACATTGCCGGTAGCGGTGATGCGCTGGTTGCGCCGGTTGTGATCAATAGTGGCCTGGCGGATGAAGCTTCGCTCAATGATACCGCCGCAGCATACAGCGCGATGACCGGCAGCGATGGCACTAAAATTCTCACTATTACCCGCCCGGATACCCATGGCACAAAAACGTCGCTGACCGCCGCGCTCTATTCAGACACAACGAAAAAAGCGACCCTCGATACCATTTTTACCGTTGTCACCAGCCCGGACAGCAATAAAGCGAAAATGTGGGGGCATATGCCGGAAACGGTGACGGCTGCGGATGGAACGGTCTTTAAACGCCCATTATTGTTGAAAGAGTTATCCAGTACGTCGGGTCGAACAGCGATTGCAGAAGATAATGAGGACTGGGCGCAATTTACCCAAACTCAGGCGACAAGCACATCCTCTAATGGTTGTGGTAGTGAATATGTTCCCTCTCAGGCCGGGCTGGAGTCATTGTATGAAGCCAACCGCGGCAATGCGATGAAAACGGTTCAGGGCTGGCCCGTCGCCTCAAGTTACCTTACCAGCACGACAGGCAGCAGTAGTCTGGAACAGCGTGACTTAAAGGCCGTCAATCTCAGTTCAGGCACCAGTTCGATAATTCCATCGGCCACAAAAGAACTGCTTACCTGCCAGACGACGCCGATCGTCAAGGCTAGCCAAATCGTTCTTGAGGCTGCGGACCCCACAAAATTTGACAGTACGAATAATGTTGTCAAAGCGAAAAAAGGGGAAGAAGTCGTGGTTCGCGTGACCACTAAAGATTCGCAGGGTAACCCGGTGGGAAATACCGCGTTTACGCTTAAACGTAACCTTAGCGTCAATCGGGCAAATGCGTCTACAACGGTGACAGCAGGCGCGCTCATCGTGACGGATGCCTGGGGTAACACGCAGAGTAATTTTTCCTCAACAACAGCACTGATTTATGGCGTTACCGGCGCAGATGGTACGACAACACTTGCACTGAAACAGGACAATACCACGGGTTTAAAAACCGAACTGACCGCCATGCTGGATACAGATAATAACGTAAAATCAATGCTTCCGGTGGTCTTTACGGTGATAACCAGCCCCGATACCCCTAAAGCAAAATTCTGGGGGCATATGGCCGAAACGATGACCGGTGCAGGCGGGCTTATTTATAAAAGACCGTTATTGCAAGATGAGCTTTCCGTTACAACCAGTCGAAGCTCTTTTCAGGAAGATGGAGAGAGCTGGTCACTGTTCTCGCCGGACCAGTCGAACAACACATCTGTAAATGGTTGCGGTGCAGGATATGTCCCGATTGAAAGTGAGCTGGAGTCACTGTATGCCGATGAAGGTTACGTGCCAATACATGACGTTACGGGATGGCCTGTATCACGCGCCTATATCTCCAGTACGGTTGTTGCCTATTACACTCAAACATTTAATTTTAAAGCGGTTTCGTTAAAAACGGGTGATGGAACGGAGGTCATGTCAAGCAGTCTAGGACTGCTAAGTTGTCGGGCTACCCCAGTGGCGGTGACCAGCCACATTATTGTTGAAGCGAACGATGCGACACAATTTGTCAAAGTTGACGAAACCCTCAGCGCACTAAAACGGAAAAAAGGTGACGACGCGGTGATTCGCGTGGTGACAAAAGATGCGCAGGGAAATGTCGTACCAAATGTTCCGTTTATTCTCAAACGTGAAGGATCGACAAATCGCCAGAATGTACAGTTGTCGAACAGAACTATCACTGTAATCAACGCTGCGGGAACGTCGGCAAGAGTGGATACTCCATCAATCTCCCTTTATGCGGTGACAGGTGCAGACGGGACAGCCACGTTTACGGTAAAGCAGGATGATTCTATAGGCCTGGTAACCAATGTGTACGCTCAGGCCTATCAGTCGAGCCTGGAATCCAACAAATTACCCGTGATGTTTACCGTGATAACCAGCCCGGATACCCCCCTGGCAAGTTACTGGGGGCATATGGCGGAAACGTTCACTACGCGTTCTGGTACTGCCTTCAAACGCCCCTTACTCTCTGCTGAAAGATCGTCGGGCCAGTCGTTTATAGAAGACAATGAAGAGTGGGCCGTGTTGAGATCGGCAACAAAGGGGGATATCGATAAAAGCGGGTGCGATGTACATTATCAACCACTGTTAAGCGAACTACAGGCATTGTACGACGAACACCCAAGTCGTGCGATAAAGACCGATCTGGGTATTCCGGTAAATAGCTACTGGTGGGCTTACGACATGGTGGCATATGCGGGTAACTGGTACGATCAATATATTTATCTGTTAAATGGATCAAGTGGAAGAGCGTCTTCAACCACCTCGGCATTAATGCTGTGCCTGGTAAACCCTCATCCAGAGGCGGCTTCTATTGAAATGACCTCAACGGCGGAGGATGCAACGAAAACGGCCAGCAATGATGGCAGGCCCAGCGCAACAGCGAAGAAGGGAGAGGTTATCCCGATGACTGTTACGGTGCGAGATAGCGCAGGCAATCCACTGCCAGGTGCCAGCTTTAACCTTAAACGAGGAACTGCGCTGAACCGCGCTAAAGCTGCGTACGATGCCTCTGCAGATGATCTTACCATCATACCTGTGGAACCTACTGGGGTAACGTCAATCTTGTATGGGGATGGGACGCAGGCTCTTCTGAAGACAGGGAGCGATGGTAAAGCTACGTTTGAGGTCAGCCAGAATAGCAGTTATGGGCTGTCAACGCCGCTCAGCGCAGAACTCATGCGCGATACCTCGAAAAGCGTCACGCTGGATGTCATTTTCACGGTGATAACCAGCCCGGATTCGCCAAAAGCGAAATACTGGGGCCATATGCCGGAAACGTTTACCAGTTCGGCAGGCGTGACCTTCAAGCGCCCATTACTGGCAGCGGAAGCGACTACGGGGAGCTCGGTAAACGGTAATAATGAGACATGGTCATATATATATAGTACTCAAAAAGCGACGGCAGATTGTTCGCTGGAATATCAACCGCGCCTCAGCGAATTGCAGGGGTTATATGACGATCACCCAAACGGGGCGTTAACGAAAGATCTGGGGTTGCCGATAGCGTCAGGAAACTGGTGGATTTATGAATTACTTAACTCCAATGGTAGCTCCTGGTATTACCAGGTCTTTAACCTAAGCACGGGACGAGCATCATCTGCACTCTCTCCGGTTGCTCTAATGCTCTGCCTGGCACAGCCTCACTCTAAGCCGTCAAGCGTTACCCTGACTTCAGTAGCATTTGATGAGACGAAAACCGCCAGTAACGGCGGCACACCTTCGGCATCGGCGAAAAAGGGCGAGACAATCCCGTTAGTCGTGACAGTAAAAGACCAAAATGGCAACCTGCTGAGTGGCGAGAGCGTGACGCTTCAGCGGGCGCAGGCGAAAAGTCGTTCAGGAATTAGGCCCTCATCGTCGGCAGATGATCTTATTGTAGATGTCGTCACACCGACAGCAACCCGTATTTCCTTTGCTCAGGATACGGCAAAATGGCTTGGTTTTACCGGCAGTGATGGCACAGTGACGTTCAATGTTACGCAAAACGCCACCACCGGCCTGGCAACGCCGTTTACGGTCTCGCTTGCACAAGATCCGCAGATCACGTCAAACCTGGACCTGATATTTACCGTGGTCACCAGCCCTGACGCCCAGGATGCCGACTACTGGGGTCATATGCCAGAAACGGTGACAGCGGCAAATGGAACCGTCTTTGAACGACCGAAATTGTGGAAGGAGCTGCCATCGACCTCCGGGGTAAATAAAACCAATAACAATAATGAGGACTGGCCCTATTTTTCGTCAACCACTAAAGCAAATGCCAGCCTCAGCCCTTGTGAGGAAGCCCGGCAACCGTTGCTCAGCGATATGAAGTCACTGTATCAACGTTATCCCAATAACACCCTTACGACGGAAACTGGCTGGTCAGTTTATTATTACTGGTGGGCGCAGGATCAGTCGACAGATGGTAAAAATCAGTCGCTCAATATGAAAGATGGCACAACGACATTGAATGGTAATGCCGCTTATCAGGCGTGTCTGGTGTCTGCGCGCGCAACGGTTTCCAGCGTCACACTGACCTCAACAGCGTTTGACGCAGCTATTCAGGCGGCGAAAGTGAAAAAAGGCGAAGCCATGCCCGTTACCGTGACGGTGAAAGACAGCGCCGGGAATACGGTACCGAATGTGGAATTTACTTTGAAACGTGGCGATGCATCGCCGCGTAACGCTGGGGCGACGTTGTATGGTGATGTGGTGGCGATGGACGATCTCATCGTTCAGCCGTTATCTGGTTCGGCTGTTACGCTGAGTGAAAGCGGTAATACCATTAGTGGCATGACAGGCGCGGATGGGACGGCAAGTTTTACGCTCCGCCAGGATAATACCCCTGGTTATAAAACGCCACTGACGGTTACTCTGGCTAATTACGCTTCCGCGACAGACACGCTGGACGCTATTTTTACGGTACCAACCAGCCCGAATGTTTCCTCGGCGCACTTTTGGGGACATATGGCAGACACTGTAGTGGTGAATGGTAAATCGCTACATCGACCGTTGTTAACGACAGAATTGCCGTCCGGGGCTAATCCCGTATCCTCACCGATTATTAACTACGAAAACTGGGCTTCTGCACATATCATTGATGCCAGTAAATGGGATATTGCAAGGCAGTGTGGCAGCATAGAAAATGCACCGACATACAATGAATTAGAGTTGTTGCACACTGTTTTTAATTCACTGGGATGGCCGTCTTCACCAAGTTTTCCTTATTTGTCCTCTCAACAGTGTGGGATGGACGAAGGCACTGGAGCACAGGATTGTAGTATCACGCTAATGAATAAACCGGGTCTGGTGACCTGCTTCCAGTAACCAGCATGGCGCATCTGGCGTGGCCTGGGAGCCAGTGCCGGATGCGATGCTGGCGCATCTTATGGATTAGCAGCTTTCTTACGCGGTTTACGCGTTTTTGTTACGGCGCTAACTTCACTAATCACCACACCATCACCAAGTCGAGTGGTCAACGTATCGCCCGCTTTCACCTGCTTCACCTGCTTTAACACCGCGCCATCTGCGGCGCTGGTGACGCTATAACCACGCGCCAGCGTCGAAAGCGGGCTAACTGCTTCCAGGTGCGTTACTGCATTACCAAACCGTTCTCGCGTTGCGCTCAGTTGCGCGCGCAACGTTTCTGCCAGGCGATATTCCAGTTGTTGAATTCGCGTCTGTGCGCGGTGAATACGCGGCTGCGGATTTTGCTGGTTTAGCCTCTGTGTTAATCGCTGCTGCTGTTGCCCGGCACGCTTAAGCTGATTTTCCAGCGCAAAGCTCATCCGCTTTTGCAGGCGCTCAAGCATGGTTTGCTGGCGTGCCAGCCAGAGCTGTGGATGCTGCTGCTGTAAGCGATGATGGATCTGCGTAAAACGACGCGTGCGGTTGGCGAGATAATAATCCATTGCCATTTCGAGGCGCTGCTGCGCAGACTGCACCTGACGCAGTAACTCCTGTTGATTGCGGCTCACTACTTCAGCGGCGGCAGACGGCGTTGGCGCACGCAAATCAGCAACAAAATCGGCAATCGTCACATCGGTTTCATGCCCGACGGCACTTACTACCGGAATGCGGCTGGCAAAAATCGCCCGCGCTACGCGTTCGTCGTTAAAACTCCACAAATCTTCCAGCGAACCGCCGCCGCGCCCGACGATTAACACGTCGCACTCGTTTCGCTGATTCGCCAGCTCAATGGCGCGAACAATTTGCCCTGGCGCGTCATCGCCCTGAACGGCGGTGGGGTAGATGATCACCGGCAGAGAAGGATCGCGACGTTTTAACACATGCAAAATATCATGTAGCGCAGCACCGGTTTTTGAGGTGATCACACCGACGCAATGCGCAGGGGAGGGAAGTGGTTTTTTGTATTGCTGATCGAACAGACCTTCTGCCTGCAATTTCGCTTTAAGCTGTTCGTATTTTTGTTGCAGCAACCCTTCACCGGCAGGCTGCATACTTTCGACGATAATCTGGTAGTCACCGCGCGGCTCGTAGAGCGTAATATTGGCGCGGACTAAAACCTGTTGCCCATGCTGTGGGCGGAAGGTGACCCGTCGATTGCTGTTGCGGAACATCGCGCAGCGCACCTGGGCGGTATCGTCTTTGAGTGTAAAGTACCAGTGACCGGAAGCCGGTTGTGTGAAATTAGAGATTTCGCCGCTGATCCAAACCTGTCCCATCTCATGCTCAAGCAGCAGACGAACCGTTTGATTCAGGCGACTAACGGTAAAAATTGCAGGGGATTGAGAAGGTAACATGTGAGCGAGATCAAATTCTAAATCAGCAGGTTATTCAGTCGATAGTAACCCGCCCTCCGGGGATAGCAAGCATTTTTTGCAAAAAGGGGTAGATGCAATCGGTTACGCTCTGTATAATGCCGCGGCAATATTTATTAACCACTCTGGTCGAGATATTGCCCATGCTACGTATCGCTAAAGAAGCTCTGACGTTTGACGACGTTCTCCTCGTTCCTGCTCATTCTACCGTTCTGCCGAATACTGCTGACCTCAGCACCCAGCTGACGAAAACTATTCGTCTGAATATCCCTATGCTTTCCGCAGCAATGGATACCGTAACGGAAGCGCGCCTGGCTATTGCTCTGGCTCAGGAAGGCGGTATCGGCTTTATCCACAAAAATATGTCCATTGAACGCCAGGCGGAAGAAGTTCGCCGTGTGAAAAAACACGAATCTGGCGTGGTGACTGACCCGCAGACTGTTCTGCCAACCACGACGCTGCGCGAAGTGAAAGAACTGACCGAGCGTAACGGCTTTGCGGGCTACCCGGTCGTTACCGAAGAAAACGAACTGGTGGGTATTATCACCGGTCGTGACGTACGTTTTGTTACCGACCTGAGCCAGCCGGTTAGCGTTTACATGACGCCGAAAGAACGTCTGGTCACCGTGCGTGAAGGTGAAGCCCGTGAAGTTGTGCTGGCAAAAATGCACGAAAAACGCGTTGAAAAAGCGCTGGTGGTTGATGACGAATTCCACCTGATCGGCATGATCACCGTGAAAGACTTCCAGAAAGCGGAACGTAAACCGAACGCCTGTAAAGACGAGCAAGGCCGTCTGCGTGTTGGTGCAGCGGTTGGCGCGGGTGCGGGTAACGAAGAGCGTGTTGACGCGCTGGTTGCCGCAGGCGTTGACGTTCTGCTGATCGACTCCTCTCACGGTCACTCAGAAGGTGTACTGCAACGTATCCGTGAAACCCGTGCTAAATATCCGGATCTGCAAATCATCGGCGGCAACGTGGCAACAGCTGCAGGTGCACGCGCTCTGGCAGAAGCTGGTTGCAGTGCGGTTAAAGTCGGCATTGGCCCTGGCTCTATCTGTACGACTCGTATCGTGACTGGCGTAGGTGTTCCGCAGATCACCGCCGTTGCTGACGCCGTAGAAGCCCTGGAAGGCACCGGTATTCCGGTTATCGCTGACGGTGGTATCCGTTTCTCAGGCGATATCGCCAAAGCTATCGCCGCAGGTGCAAGCGCGGTAATGGTGGGTTCCATGCTGGCGGGTACTGAAGAATCTCCGGGTGAAATCGAACTCTACCAGGGCCGTTCTTACAAATCTTACCGTGGGATGGGCTCTCTGGGTGCGATGTCCAAAGGTTCTTCTGACCGTTACTTCCAGAGTGACAACGCTGCCGACAAACTGGTGCCGGAAGGTATCGAAGGTCGCGTGGCCTATAAAGGTCGCCTGAAAGAGATCATTCACCAGCAGATGGGCGGCCTGCGCTCCTGTATGGGCCTGACCGGCTGTGGTACTATCGACGAACTGCGTACTAAAGCGGAGTTTGTACGTATCAGCGGTGCGGGCATTCAGGAAAGCCACGTTCACGACGTGACCATTACTAAAGAGTCCCCGAACTACCGTCTGGGCTCCTGATTCTCTTCGCCCGACTTCATGTCGGGCGATTTATATTATCTGTTTCACTTGCCTCGGAATAAGCGTCAATGACGGAAAACATTCATAAGCATCGCATCCTCATTCTGGACTTCGGTTCTCAGTACACTCAACTGGTTGCGCGCCGCGTGCGTGAACTGGGTGTTTACTGCGAACTGTGGGCGTGGGATGTGACAGAAGCACAAATTCGTGACTTCAACCCAAGCGGCATTATTCTTTCCGGCGGCCCGGAAAGCACCACCGAAGAAAACAGCCCGCGCGCGCCGCAGTATGTCTTTGAAGCAGGCGTACCGGTATTCGGCGTTTGCTATGGCATGCAGACCATGGCAATGCAGTTGGGCGGTCACGTTGAAGCCTCTAACGAACGTGAATTTGGCTACGCGCAGGTTGAAGTCGTAAACGACAGCGCACTGGTTCGCGGTATCGAAGATGCGCTGACCGCAGACGGTAAACCGCTGCTCGATGTCTGGATGAGCCACGGCGATAAAGTTACCGCTATCCCGTCCGACTTCGTCACCGTAGCCAGCACCGAAAGCTGCCCGTTTGCCATTATGGCTAACGAAGAAAAACGCTTCTATGGCGTACAGTTCCACCCGGAAGTGACTCACACCCGCCAGGGTATGCGCATGCTGGAGCGTTTTGTGCGTGATATCTGCCAGTGTGAAGCCCTGTGGACGCCAGCGAAAATTATCGACGACGCCGTAGCTCGCATCCGCGAGCAGGTAGGCGACGATAAAGTCATCCTCGGCCTCTCTGGTGGTGTGGATTCCTCCGTAACCGCAATGCTGCTGCACCGCGCTATCGGTAAAAACCTGACTTGCGTATTCGTCGACAACGGCCTGCTGCGTCTCAACGAAGCAGAGCAGGTTCTGGATATGTTTGGCGATCACTTTGGTCTGAACATTGTTCACGTTCCGGCAGAAGCTCGCTTCCTGTCAGCGTTGGCCGGCGAAAACGATCCGGAAGCAAAACGTAAAATCATCGGGCGCGTTTTCGTTGAAGTATTCGATGAAGAAGCACTGAAACTGGAAGACGTGAAGTGGCTGGCGCAGGGCACTATCTACCCTGACGTTATTGAATCTGCCGCATCTGCAACCGGTAAAGCACACGTCATCAAATCTCACCACAACGTGGGCGGCCTGCCGAAAGAGATGAAGATGGGGCTGGTTGAACCGCTGAAAGAGCTGTTCAAAGACGAAGTGCGTAAGATTGGTCTGGAGCTGGGCCTGCCGTACGACATGCTGTACCGTCACCCGTTCCCGGGACCAGGCCTCGGCGTTCGTGTACTGGGCGAAGTGAAGAAAGAGTACTGCGACCTGCTGCGCCGTGCTGACGCCATCTTTATTGAAGAACTGCGTAAAGCGGACCTGTACGACAAAGTCAGCCAGGCGTTCACCGTCTTCCTGCCGGTACGTTCCGTTGGTGTAATGGGCGATGGTCGTAAGTATGACTGGGTTGTTTCTCTGCGTGCTGTCGAAACCATCGACTTTATGACCGCACACTGGGCGCACCTGCCGTATGACTTCCTCGGTCGCGTTTCCAACCGCATTATCAATGAAGTGAACGGTATTTCCCGCGTGGTGTATGACATCAGCGGCAAGCCACCAGCGACTATTGAGTGGGAATGATTAACAGCTAACTCATAGCAAGTCATTCCTATTCAGATACCAATTCAACCCTCTGTTTTTACAGAGGGTTTTTGTTTTTATGTATTCATTGCTATTCACTCTACACCATATTTTTTGGCGGTACAGGTGACGGTATTACCTTAAAGGTATACTCTCATACCGTCATGAAAATGGTTTCTATACGGGTGAATTGTGCTTACCGATACAAAATTAAAAAACCTCAAGCCGCAGGACAAACTTTATAAGGTCTCCGATCGTGACGGGCTGTATGTAGCTGTGCTTACGTCAGGCACGGTCTCGTTTCGCTATGACTACCGTATCAACGGTCGCCGCGAAACACTGGTAATCGGGCAGTATGGGCGTGACGGTATCAGCCTGGCAGAAGCGCGAGAAGAACTGATTGCTGCAAAGAAGCTGCTTAAAGCAGGCCAGTCGCCGGCTGCGGCTAAACGTGACGGTATCAAAAAGATTCGTGGTGCCGAGACGTTTGCGGTACATACCGACAGTTATATGAAACATGTCATCCTGGCTGACAGTACCCGCGCAATGAAGCAGGCGGTGATCGACCGTGACATACTTCCGGTTCTTGGCAACAAAATGATGACTGAAATTACCACATCGATGGTTCGTGATTTGTGTGACCGGATTGTCGAACGCGGTGGTCGGGCAACAGCAGTGCAGGCCAGGGAGATCATCAGCAGCGTATACCGTCACGCCAATGACCGTGGTCATGGTTTGTTTAATCCTGCGGCTGACATTAAACCTTCGTCTATCGCCATATTTAAACCACGAGAGCGAACACTGACGCCAGAAGAAATTGGCCTGTTCTTCCGCACGCTGGATGCCATTGGTGCTATGGGCACTATGAAAATGGCTTTAAAGTTGGTGCTTATCACTATGGTTCGTAAAGGCGAATTCACCAATGCAACGTGGGATGAAATAGATTTTAAAAAATGGACATGGACAATTCCTTCAGACCGCATGAAAGGAAGCCGGGCGCACGTTATTTACCTGCCTAAACAGGCACAGGATATATTGGTCGGGTTGCAGATGTGCGCTGGTGGAAGTGAATACCTGGTTCCTGGTCGTTACAATTTCCGTAAGCCATTATCTAATGCCGCGTTGAACTCTCTGATCGACAGAACGGTGAAAATAATAAATGAAGATGGTGAGCATATTCAGGACTTCACCGTACACGATATGCGCCGTACAGCCAGTACGTTGTTGCATGAGGCTGGTTATCCTTCAGACTGGATTGAAAAGGCTCTGGCACATGAGCAGAAAGGTGTGCGCGCCGTATATAACAAAGCGGAATACGCCAGACAGCGCGCCTACATGTTGCAGCAGTGGGCAGATATGATTGATTCCTGGATTGACGGGGAGCATACGGATCTGATTCCGTTCTCCCCGTCGAAGTTTGAGAAGTGGATGGAAGACAGTAATAAATAATTCTATCCTTCCTGGACTTTGGTAAGCGTCAGATTTCCGCAGAACACTGCGCCGGTGTCGATGTACATTTGGTTTGCATACACCAGTGGGTGATGTGCTGGCGTATGACCGAAGATGAACAAATCGGCACCGGTTATCTCCGAGACAATACCGTCCTGCGCGTCGCTAACCCGCTCACGATTCCATATCACCATTTCTTCCGGTACTGGCTTATCGAATGCGTATTCGTTGTGCGGGTAGTCTGCGTGGCAGATGACGACCTTCTTATTGCCGGTAACCAGTTCGATAATCATCGGGAGGTTGGCAACCTTTGGCAGAAGGTATTTGAGTTGCACATCCTGCTCAGAATCAAGTTGGTGCCACCATCCACCGCCGTTTGACATCCAATGTCCGAAACTTCCGCCGTTGACCAGTGCATCCAGCATCATCTGCTCATGGTTGCCACGAACAGCTCGGAACCACGGCATAGTAATCAAATCCAGGCATTCGACGTTTTCAGCGCCGCGGTCAACAAGGTCACCAACGGAAATAAGCAAATCGCGCGCCGGGTCGAATGAAACTTTGTCGAGTTCGTTCATCAGCAGCGTGTAGCACCCATGCAGATCGCCGACGACGAAGATATTGCACCAGTCAGCGCCATTGATGCGTTGATATAGGTTCATGCTGCACGCTCCCGCCCCTGGTTGTCTGTTGGTGACAGCGGAGCATTGCTGAATGCATTTGTTAATCCGCCGATATCCAACGCGTATCCAGGGTGTAGTTGCACTGCCGGGTCTTCGCACTGATTACCCCAAACATCGAATCCATGAGACGTCTGGCGGGCGAACAGTTCAATGCGAGAAACATCGCCTAATAATTGCACAAGTTTTTCACGAACGATATCTGGCTTTCTTGAATGCTCAAGCCGCGGTGCGGTAAATGACTGAACGATCCCTGCATTAATGCGCGTAGGTAGTTTTCCCTTTACCGCAAACAGGCAATCTTCACTATTGGCGCGAGTCATGTGTCCCATACCCATAACCAGTTTATCTGGTTGTCGACTACCACATTTTATCCACGTGAAGCCCTTCATCGTCATCAGACGGAATCCCCAGGCTTCAACAACTTTTAGTGCTTCGAGTGGTTGTGTTGGCACCCACCACATGGCCAACAGACAGTTTTCATCGGCCAAATCCCACACAGGAAGGCGGCAGATATCCAGCACACTCATAACCGGATATTTAAAACCGGCACCGCGATTACCATCTGCGGCTTTGTCCCGGTATACCCAGGGTGGATCTGCATAGATTAGTGTGTATTTCTTAGTCATAAACCACCCCACAACATCCTATTCCGCTATAGTCGCCACGGCGAAGGCCGTTACCTTTTGTGATACATTGGTCCCTGCGAACCGCGATCCTTGCACGTTCAACATCACCAGAAGCAACATCCATACACTGAAGCCAAAGGTGAGCGGCAATGCGGAATTGCCCTTTTTTCTCTCTTTCAATCGCGCGTTTTTCGATCTCTATCGCCGCAGGAGTAACGGCGACAATCTTTGACGGACTGCGCATTGAAACCTTATTCATGTGATATTTTTCAAGTCGGCTTAACTTTCTCACTTAATCCAACCCTCTCTGAAAATTAATGCCAGTAGATAAAGCCATGCTGAAACAGAGGCCAGGAATAAGTACCATCCTGACCATTTGCTCCAGTGCCTTAGCAGCTCACTCATGCAGCGTTGCTCACGGGACGATATACACGTTGCTGAACAGGAGGCTTTTTACCCTGGAACTCTGCCGGGCTTGCTGCCTGACGTTCATCAAGCCAACGCTCAACTTCATCACGGTTCCATGCGCAGCGTTTATCGGTGATATACCAGCGTTTAGGAAATTCCCCTGCGCGCTCCATACGGTCGATAGTGCTCCATGACAGTGGAACCACCGCCAGGAGTTCCTTCTTACCTAATGCACCTTTCATAAATACCTCTCTTGGTTGCAGTGCGGCGCGCGTGGCGCCGCGGTGGTGGTTACATAGATGTTTCGTTTAATTCTTCCCGACGAACGCTGTAAACGTCGGTGGCTTTTGCCAGCAGTTCGTCATCATCTGAAAGTTTTTGTGCAATGTATTTGTAAGCCTTATCCAGTTCGGAGACAGTGCTGTAATTAATCGCTGCGCTGGTAAAGGCCATCAGCATTTCTTCTGGATCACGGCTGTCCGATTTACGCGTTTGCTCATCAGGCTTTTTCGCTGGTTTAGCGTTGATCAGACTGTTCATTCCCGCAGCAGTGGTCGTTTGCGGAGTAATGTCTCGCTCAACGCGCGGTGCCGTTTCCTGTAATTCGTCTGGGGTGTAGACGCCCATGATTACGTCAGGACAGTGCAGGCGAGACCAGCGTTTTGTCGCAAGGTATGCGAGTTGTTGTTTCGGATCACTGGCCCAAAGTGTGGAGTTTCTTACCTGTGCTTGAGACAGCATTAACTCAAGCACTCGAGGTTGATCCTCGCCCTTCATGGTTGCCCATACGCGAACACCGCAGCCTTCTTCGTCTTTTAGAGTCCAGCCTGGTGCGATATATGGATTGCCGTTTTTGGATGTTTTCTCAACAAACTTACCGATCACGCGTTCCCACGGCCCGAACCACTCGTAGTTGATGCGATCTTTTGTTGGCGACATCGTTGAGATAACTGCGTTTACTAATTGGGCTTCATAACCTAGCGTGCCGTTCACAACATGGGTTTTCTGAGCCACGGCAAACGGGTTCATTCCCCACTGCGCAGCCTGCATTGCCACGGCCATGCAATCAGCTGGTTTCCCGGCGAGGTGCGCCGGTACAGTTACGCGGCTTTGCGCCATTACCTCGGCGAATTTCATCAGTTGGTTCAAGCCGTCTGGGCTGAAAATAGTTGCAGCAGTTCCAGCGATTGCTGTGTCTACTGGTGCGTTGATGTTTGCGATGTCGTTGCTCATATGTACATATCCTGTTTGCGTGCCCACTCAGGGCGTTTAATGATTTCCACACCGCCCCATTCATCATTGATGCGGCATTCGTGATAGGTATTCAGATCCCGGCGGAACAGAGCGTGCCCGGCATCGACATCCTGCGCATCCAGCTCGAACACGCGTACCGGATACCGACCACAATCAATGCTTTCGCTCACGGCAAGAAAGAAAAAACCATGCGGCTGACCAGTAACCCTCATTGCGCCTTCGCGGTACATTGCGTCCTGCACGTGGTAGCGGAATTCCTCGATGTGGCGTGCAAAACGGTCCATATCTGCAACCTTTTTCACGTCGACGATCACGTTGTGCTCGTTCAGCCATTTGTCTGGACGAATTCGGCACAACTCCCCCGTCTCTTCATCGTTCCAGTACATTGATGCTTCGCAGTAACCAGGTGCTTCCAGCATCCAGCGTGCCGCCGGGTGAGCCATTGCGCTATCACGCATCAGCTCCAGTTTCCGCCACTGCTCGGCATCAAGTACCGTAATCCCCATATCCGCCACATCACGAAGAAATTCCTCTTCGTCAGCTTTACCTTGTTTCGTCCGACGATCGAATTTCGGTGAAACAATGAAGCGTTTGTCGAACTCTCCAGGCTCCAGAAGCAGACAGTGCAATGCGGTTCCCATATCCAGTGCAGACTTTTTCTCTTCGTCTTCTGGTGCTGCCTGAACCCATTTAAGAAGCGCCGGATTCTTGGCAACCATGTCCAGTTGCGACTTACTCACGCCGTCACCGGCGTGGTAGTCTTCGTTGCTGATGTCGAAATAAATTCCCGGTTTCATGCCGCGTCCCTCTGCCCATCAAGCTGATCAGCCAGATCCCAGCGGGCGATAATTGCCATTGCCTCGCGCCGGTAGGCATCCATTAGTTCTTCGAACTCAGGGCTGTCTTTAGCGGCCTCCAGTACTTCCTGGCGAACGCCTTTAACTGTTACAACGTCGAAAGTTGATGCCAGTTGATGAAGCCGGATACTCTCAATCAGTTCAACTTGTCGGTCATATAGCTGTTCTGACAGACGGTAGTCCTTGTCGAATGCCAGCATGATTTTTTGAAGATTTTTCTGCTGATTAACGTTCATTATCAGCCCTCCCATATCTCGTTATCGTTGGCTACATCGCGAGCTTCTTTGCTGACGAAAGCCCACTTAATGCCTTCCTGTAATGTGCGGAACTTCCAGCTCATGAATCCGCATGCAGTAACGCAGTACCAACCGTTGATGATTTTCCACTGCATAACTTGTTACCTCGGTCTGTTACCGTTGAGGTAATAATTATGCGTATCTGGTTTGATGTCAATAGATATGAGTTAAAAAAATTACCCGTTAGGTAATCGAGTAGGCAATAAAAAAGCCGCCAGAAGGCGGCTTACTTACTGAAAAATATGATTTTATTGTTTGTTTTTTTCGTTCTGGTTGATGACAAATTCAATGTAACTTTCGATCTTTGCTTTCTCGGTTTCGGGTAACAATGCGTAGCGCGAGCGGTCATAGTTGATAGTCGCAGGGTCGTGCGGGTGAATCAGTAATTCATAGCCATGACGCCCGAATGCGGATGCAACATTCTCCAGGGTGGAAATGGAAACGCTGACCTCATTGTTTAACAGGCGGCTGATTGTCACCTGGGCGACGCCGGATGCGCGGTGTAGTTTTCCCTGCGTTGAAAGGTCGCGGCTTTCGCTCATCCAGCGTTCCAGGTTGTGAGCAGCCAGCTGACCTATATCACTCGGGCCGACAGGCTGAAAACCTTCCTGAGAAAGCGAGCGATCGATATCAAGCCAGTTACGGGGTTTATTGGCGGCAGCTTCAATTTTTCGCGCAACCTGGTCGCCGATAACCTTCTTGCCAAGAGCCCAGCGGTTTACCAGATTTGCCTGAGTTCCAAGTTTTTCAGCCATCCGCGTCTGAACACCATTGAATTCACGGTCGATCAAGTCGTTGAGATTTTGCCTGCGGACGTCCTGGATACTTTTCATTTTCTGGAAAATCGCCTCATATCTGAATCAGAAGATGATTCAATTTAAAGCAATATTACCCAACAGGTAAATGCACCTCATGGGTAACTATCCTTGATTTTTGTTACCTTATAGGTGAATATTTATTATCTGAAATAAATATCAGGCAATAGCTATGAGCGATAACGGACATTTCGATTTCAAAAAGCACTGGCTTGCACTTACTCCGGATGAGCGTGAAGCCTTCGCACAGGAAGCCGGAACGACGAGTCACTATATCCAGACTCACTTAACAGGTAAGCGCAAAATGCCAGGTAAGGTATTGATGGATGGGCTTTTTAAAGCCTGTAAATCAAGACAATGGCTGCGCTCAAAAGCAGAACTGGCATACTTCTTCTACTCATGATATCCAGCCACAACCCTCTGTAGACCGCCATCCGGCGGTCTTTTCATATCTATTCGCACCTCAAAGGTAATAAAAAACCAAATGTGGTTGATCTTTTTTTTGTGTCAGCACAAAATAACCGTAATCCCAATACTAATAACAGGGCTTACCATGGAAATCATTACACGTATTGATGCCGCAAAGCGCGGACTTAAACGCTACTACACCGGAAAAACATGTAAGCACGGACATGACAGTGAACGCTGGGTTTACAACGGACACTGTGTTGAGTGCACCATGGAATCAAACCGTCGTATCAGGGCAGAGATTAAGCAGATCATGATTAATTCCTCCCCACAACATTCAAGCTGATAGCGGAGATTAATCATGAGCAGACATGCAACAGATTGGGCCTGGGAGACAGATCCAGGTAGCTCGTCATTAAAGCTCATACTGCTCTCGATGGCTGACAGAGCCGATGAATATAACCTCTGCTACCCCAGCATAGAACGCCTCGTTAAAGACACTTGCCTGAATAAAAAAACCGTGCAGGCCGGACTTATATCGCTCATGAAAATGGGGCTTATTTCAGATACCGGGGAGAGAAAGGGAGCGACAAAAAGAGTGCGGGTTTTCTCTCTTAATATAACCAAAAACGGGAACATTAAAGGCAACCGAGAGGGGGGCAATGAACCCGAAAACGGTAATGTTACCGAAAACGGGAATATACCCAAAAACGGGATGTTGAATGATCCCAAAAACGGGATGTTGAATGATCCCAAAAACGGGATCCAGAACCAGTCATATAACCAGTCATTTAACCAAGAGAGGGAGAGCAGGACAAAAAACGGGGATTCTGTGCATCATGACCCCGGCGCAAACAACGCCGTGATGAATAACTTTGTTCCTCCTGGTGGGCCAGGGCAATTAGGCAAATTTGTCATGCATGAAAAATGGCAGCCATCAGATGACTTTCTTCGGAAAAGCTCATTGCAGGGGATCTACCTGGACAGTCTGCCAACGGCACAGGAACTTGCAGAGTTCAGAATTTACTGGATGGCTGAGGGTAAGGCATACCATCAGGCACAGTGGGAGCAGAAGCTGGCAAGGCGGCTGCAGATTAGCAGACAGAAGCAATCAACATTACCTGATAACAACGTTCCGCACTGGAACAGCCCTGAAGCGTGGGAGGATTTCTTGTGAACAACGTTTTTACCGCAATACAAAACCGTGACGGAGAAGCCCTTTCTCGCATGTCAGGTTATGAGCATCAGTACACCAACAATGACAACGTAGTGAACATGTCAGCAGAGAGGCTTGTTGATGCCCTTTTCAAACAGCTGAAACAACTGTTTCCGGCGGCAGTGGTAACCAACCTGAAGACGCCAGAGCAGGAAGTTGCTGCAAAACAGCAGTGGATTGCTGCGTTTGCCGAAGGGGGGATCCGAACCCGTGAACAGGTTTCTGCTGGTATGCGCCACGCCCGCGCCAGTGAATCTCCGTTCTGGCCGTCGCCAGGGCAATTTATCAAGTGGTGTAAAGACAGCAAGATGGTTCTTGGCGTCACCATTGACGATGTGATGGCGGAGTTTCACCGGTACAGCAAGGAAAAAAGTTTATATCCTGGTGGTCCCGAAAGATTCCCGTGGCGGCATCCGGTTATGTACTGGGTCGTATGTGATACCCGCCGTGCAATGTATCAGCGCCAGCTTAGCGAGATTGAGGTTGAGAAACACGCGCGCAGGCTGCTCGATGATTGGGCGAAAAAGGTGGCTTCCGGACAGCAGATACCCGATCCGGTGATCAGCATACAGGCAAAGCCAGAACCCATGAGTACACCTCCGGACACAGGGAGAGACGTTTACCATCCACCAGGGCGAAGTTTCGGGTGCATGCCTAACGCCGCCACCCTTGGGGGAATAACACCGGCGCAGTGGCTGATGGAGGAATACAGGCGGGGAAAGGCGGCAGGATTTATCAAGTAATACCAGCGCGATAGCGCATTTTTTTACGTCTCGATGATTACCTGCTGGGTAATAAAATATTCTAAAATCTATTGATTTCGTGTCTTATGTGGTTTTTAATTACCTCAGGGGTAAATCATGAGAAAACAGATACAGGCTCTTGGTCGACTCAAAACAGGCCAGATGAACAAAACAGAATCTGCGTATTGCCAGCACCTTGAGCAGCGTAAACGTGCAGGGGAAATCGCCTGGTATCGGTTCGAGGGTATCAAGCTGCGGTTAGCTGATAACACGTTTTATACGCCCGATTTCGCTGTGATGCTCGCCTCCGGCGAGATGGAACTGCACGAAGTGAAAGGTTTCTGGACCGACGACGCCAGAGTGAAAACCAAAGTCGCCGCAGATCAGTATCCGTTCCGAATCATCGGGGTAACGGTTAAACCAAAGAAAGCAGGTGGTGGCTGGAACATCGAAAAGTTCTGAATCGACGATCTTTTTAGTTATCAATGTAATCAATAAGTTATGTGGATAAGCGAGGGTAAAGATGGAAAGTAATATCAAAGGGTTAGTTGCCGCCGGGCATGAGATGGCTTCGGAACTGAAAGCTGAATGTGGTGCCGTTGATATGCGTAGTGTGGCAAAGCTGATCAGCGATTTGGCAACGCAACTGGAAGTGCAACTGGTGCGTGCTAATGCGCTGGCGGCGGAGAATGCGGGGCTGAAGTCTGGCGCTATGGACGAAATCAAGGTTATCAACCGTGGAGGTCAGGCATATTGCGTAAAAGATGGGGTGCAAGTTAATCCCATATATGCAAGAGGGTGGAATGATTATCGCGCAAAGTCTATGCAATCAGACACCCCAGCCACCGATGCTTTCCTGTCTGAAATTCGTGCGGAAGCACGCAACGAGGGGATTAACTATACCGCCAGCCGTCTTGCTGCTGCGTTCAATCACGGATTTATCAATAAGTCTTTGCGTGAAGTTTTCGACGTTACACGCATGATTTTGTCAGCGAAAGAAGAGTTGGCTAATGAAGCGCATCCGATTGATGGCCTGTCTGGTGAATATGCGGAGAAATCCCTTGAAGAATGGGCGGAACAGATTCGCAAAGGAAGCAGCCAGTGAATAACCGCTTTTACATGATGTGCTTGCGTGAAACTGTGGGTAATAACGCTTCATTCCATTGCCATAACGGCAATGGTTACAGTTCTAATATCGATCGCGCTCATGTTTACACGCTGGAAGAAGCCCAAAAAGCCTGGAATTGTGGTCGAGATATCGATCAGCCTGTTTGCGCTGATATCGTGGATGCAATGGCTGTGTGGCACGTTGATTGCCAGTACATCCCTACAGAAAACCTGATTGAGCCAGATTGCACTGCGTATGTGGCCTACAAAAAAGGTAGCTGGAACGGCAACGATGTTTACTGGCTTCAACACGGTGGATTGCCAACAGATGACTTCAGTAAAGCGACCATCTTTAGCGTCGCCAACAAAAACGAACCAGGAATAGTTTGGTTGCCATTTTCCATTGCTGATTCAGCAAAGCGCCGGACGTTCAATATCAATAACTTTAATCGCAGAACAATGGTTCAGGGCGCAGGTTTGGTCATGCCTGACTGGTTGAAAGAGCAGAACAGAAGAAAGAAGTCGCGAAGCGGGAAGGTGCGTTGGAATTGTCCGCATTGCGGAAAAATAACCTGGCAGTACAGCCCATATGATTTTGAAGGCTGTAGTGATTACAACTGTGAAGGATGGCGAGAATGACAATTGACTATCAGGCACTGCGTGAAAAGGCAGAGAAAGCAACGTGTGGTGTGTGGTCGCTCGAATATGGAGAGGGACGATTTGATGGTGATGATGCACTAATTCATCGCGAGGTTGCTGGATATATTCCTATTTGCAGAATTGAAGGAGCGCATCCAGAAAGCCGTTTCTATGAAGATTTCCAAATGGAACAGCAGGCCAATGCTGAATTCATCGCCGCAGCCAATCCAGCTACCGTGCTGGCGCTGCTGGATGAACGGGAAAGAAACCAGCAATACATAAAACGCCGCGATCAGGAGAACGAGGAAATTGCGCTAACTGTAGGGAAGCTGCGTGTTGAGCTGGAAGCCGCAGAGAAGCGAATCGCTGAACTGGAAGCGCGTGCATTCAATCCTGCAATTCTGGATGTGATAGCAGAGCGCCAGCGGCAACAATCGGTTGATGGGTGGATGCCAGAGCATGATGACGAACACTGCAACGGGGAACTGGCAATGGCGGCGGTTTGTTACATAAACGAAACAGAAACTGTTAACCGCAATGGTGGCAAGCCGTGGGGGTGGCCTTGGGATGCTTCATGGTGGAAGCCAAATGCCCGCCGTCGCAACCTGGTAAAAGCAGGGGCTTTAATTCTGGCTGAAATCGAACGCATAGACCGCGCCGCCGGCATCGGTAAGGGGGAGTGATGCTTCAACATCAAATGCAGCCAACATTTAACACCTGCATGGCTACCTGCGTTGCAATGGTTGCCGGTCAACCTGTCGATGAGGTAGTGGAACGCTGGCATCAGAAATTCCACGACAAAACAGACTGGCTCGACGACGCGCTGGATTATTACAAAATCCCGTATTTTTACGGAAGCCAGCGCAAGGCCGAATTGCTTTACGGGTTTATTTACTTCCTGACCGTTCCGTCACTGAACATCAAAGGCGGCCTGCATCAGATTCTGATGTCGTTAACGGCAGAACGCGGCATAGAAGTATTTGACCCGGCAATGGGTCGGCCAGGATCAAAATATTACGTTTGGGGTGAAGCGCAGAACGATGATCAATTCGGCGTTATCTCCTGGTGCGTCGATTTATCGGTTCCGGTAGTGCAACAGAAAGGTGAGGACTAACCCATGAGCACTATTACCAAAGAACTGGCAAAGCTGTTCAGAAAAATTACGAATTCTGAAATTGATGCGGAGGGAAACGCTCATGTTGTTTTATCTCCTGCTGATAGCCTCCTGATTAATAATGCGCGTATCGCGCTGGCATCGCTCGAAGCGGAGCCTGTGGCGTGGGCGCACAGATTAATCAACAAGCGTAACGGAGTCGTTCACCCTTGGGTTTACGGTAGCGCAGAGGCGTGTCCAAGCGAGGGGGATATCTTCAATATTGAGGTAATGCCGCTCTACACCGTCCCTCCAGCGCCGGTATCTGTGCCCGCTGCGATGGAAATGGATGATGACTTTGACAGCGCGTTTGAACACGGAAAAGCTGTCGGCTGGAACGCCTATCGCGCCGCCATGCTTCAGGCCGAACCTGTAAGTAATAGTGATGAGTTACCGCTGGACTATCTGCAAGGACACAAAGACGGCCTGGAGTGGGCTGCACAATTGGCAGAAGCCAATCATCCGCAAACAGGTGACTGGTTGTACGACGACCCAATCGATCTTGCCAGGGCGATTCGCAAAGGTCCGGATATGCCTACTGTTCAGGGTGGCAATTCTCCGGTAACTCCGGATGCTTGGATAAGCTGTAGTGAGCGAATGCCGGATAAGTTAATTCCGGTAATGGTCATGTATGAAGACGGTGAGATGTGGTCTGCAATGTGGAATGGTAATCGCTGGGATGATGGCACCGAATATCCGGATCCGCACTCAGTTACGCACTGGCGTGAAATGCCAGCAGCACCGAAGCAGGTGGTTAACCGTGGCTAACCTGCAACTTGCCGTTAAAGGTGAATACTTCGATGCCATGATTCGCGGAGAGAAAACGGAAGAGTATCGCCTGTGTAATGACTACTGGAAAAAGCGCCTCGTTAACCGTAAGTATGACCGCCTGATTATCACAAAGGGATATCCGAAGCGCGACGACTTCAGTCGCAGAATTGATGTCCCGTATAACGGATATGAAGTGAAAACAATCACACATCCGCACTTCGGCGATAAGCCGGTAAAGGTGTACGCGATAAAGGTAAATATTGATGGCTAAATCAGCAGCAGAGCGCAAAGCCGCTCAGAGAGCAAGACAAGCTGCATCTGGTGTGCGTAAGCTGGAAATTGTGCTTGATGCTCAGGAAATTGAAATGCTGGAGCGTAACTGTGCCACGCGTCGCCCCGGGCGTGCGCCTTACGAATTTGGTGAGTATATAGCGTTACTGATCCGCCAGGATGATGCACGCGTGCGCGGGCGTATAAAATCGATCAGCAGAAAACGTTGCGGTAAGTGCGGCGAGAGAGTTCCAGTTAATTCATGCCCTTGTAATGGTGACTCGCAATGCTGGGTGACTAAAGGCTGGCATGAAACGAAATTAATAGTGTGAAATGTCACGAGTAGATTATGCATGATGAATTTGATGGGTTTTGAATACTGCCGCCAACTATGGCGGCTTTATTTTGCATGGTACTATTACCACAACGGTAACTATTACCACGGTGGTTATGATGCCTGCTGAACCTAAAACCTATAAACGCAAATCAACGCAATTTAAGCCACTAACTGCAATGCAGGAGGCTTATTGCCAGTCATACATCAAAACGCCTGAAAACCAGACTCAGGCAGCGATTAACGCAGGATTCTCCCCAAATACAGCGGCAGTTAAAGCCAGTGTCATGATGCGCGATGAACGCATTCAGAAACGGATTGCCGAGTTGATGGAGGAGCGCAACAAACGAATGCGCGTCAGTGCTGATTACGTTCTCATGCGCCTGGTGGAGATCGACCAGATGGACGTGATCGACATCCTCAACGACGATGGGAGCCTTAAACCAATCCGTGAGTGGCCGAAAATCTGGCGCACTACGCTTAGTGGCTTTGATCTGTCATCGACCATCATGAACATGAACGAGGATTCGATAGAGACAATCCTCAAAAAAATTAAATGGCCTGACAAGGTGAAGAACCTAGAACTGATTGGTAAGCATGTTGATGTCAACGCGTTCAAAGAACGTCTGGATGTTAATGTGAATGTGACAATTGCTGATCGCATAGCAGCAGCCAGGAAGCGACTCAAAGAACGTCAGGATGGTAATCAGTGACAGATACAGCGTTATCTCCTGAAGAGCAGTTGATCGAGGATATTGCAGGGTTCACTCACGATCCGCTTGGCTATGCCCTCTATGCGTTCCCGTGGGGGGAAGAGGGTACTGAACTGGCACATGCCACCGGTCCACGTCAGTGGCAGGCCGATGCGTTCCGAGAGATACGTGATCACCTGCAGAATCCAGAGACGCGATATCAGCCGCTTATGCTGGCACGCGCTTCTGGTCACGGTATTGGTAAATCCGCATTCATCTCAATGCTGATCAACTGGGGCATGTCCACTTGCGAGGATTGTAAGGTCGTGGTGACCGCCAACACCGACAACCAGCTACGAACGAAGACCTGGCCGGAAATTATCAAGTGGTCGAACCTTGCCATCACGAAAGACTGGTTTACCTGTACCGCTACCGCGATGTACAGCAATGATCCTGGGCACGACAAGCGGTGGCGAGCTGACGCAATCCCCTGGTCTGAGCACAACACTGAGGCATTCGCCGGACTACACAACGAGCGCAAACGCATCATCGTGGTTTTCGACGAAGCATCCAACATTGCCGATCTGGTGTGGGAGGTAGCAGAGGGTGCGCTGACGGACGAAGACACCGAAATCATCTGGGTGGCGTTCGGGAACCCGACGCGTAATACCGGGCGTTTCCGCGAATGTTTCCGCAAATATAAACACCGCTGGAAAACTGCGCAGATTGACAGCCGGACGGTGGAAGGCACCAACAAACAGCAGTTGCAGAAATGGGTTGATGACTACGGGGAAGACAGCGACTTCGTTAAAATCCGTGTGCGCGGCATATTCCCTGATGCATCTGAATTGCAGTTTATCCCTACCGGTCTTACTGACGAGGCAATGAAACGGGTGGTAACTGCTGCGCAGGTGGCACATGCTCCGGTGATAATCGGCGTTGACCCTGCATACTCCGGCGTTGATGACGCTGTGATATACCTGCGGCAGGGGCTGCACAGTAAGGTGTTGTGGACTGGCAACAAGACCACCGACGATCTGATTATGGCGAAGCGTATCGCTGACTTTGAAGACCAGTACCAGGCTGACGCGGTGTTCATCGACTTCGGTTACGGAACCGGTTTGAAGTCAATCGGTGATGGCTGGGGACGTACATGGCAACTTGTTCCGTTCGGCGGTGCGTCCACTGACCCGCAGATGCTTAACAAGCGTGGGGAGATGTTCAATGCATGCAAGACATGGCTGAGGCTGGGCGGCATGCTGGATGACCAGGAAACAGCGGACGACCTGTCGGCGGCAGAGTACAAAGTTCGCGTGGACGGTAAAATCGTTATCGAACCGAAGGAAGATATCAAGGAGCGGCTTGGGCGTTCGCCGGGTAAAGGCGATGCGCTACTGCTGACGTTTGCTTTCCCGGTGTCGAAGCGTCTGCGAATTCCCGGTCAGCAGAACCAGCAAGGCAAGGCCATTACAGATTACGATCCCTATGCTTAATCCTCTGGAGGGGATAATGCTGCTGATATCCTCTGGTGAGGATAAAACAAAGCCAGCTCATCGGCTGGCTGTTTGTGACATGTCACGACATCAAAATCCATCGAATTCGTATTTCATGATTCACACCTTAAAAAAATGCCCGGCGAACCGGGCGAACTGGAAGCAATGAGTTATGCCTTCCGTGGCTGTACTGGTTTACAGCATGAAGTCATCGCAATGGCGTCCTGCTGTAAAAAGGGCGGTGATAGTCCTTCAAGGGAAACCATCACCGCCAAGCACCTGGAACTTCTGGCATCACGGTCCTTAGGCGTGATTCTGGCGTGGCATGCAGGATTCGAACCTGCGACCAACCGCTTAGAAGGCGGTTGCTCTGTCCAACTGAGCTAATGCCACAACGCTGAGAGCACTTAGCCTGTTAAGGCGCCACACTTTGTCGCGGCTCCATAAATGCTCTCATCGTTGTACCCTCGTCTCTTCCGAGGCGTCACACCGAATCGCCGGGATGGTGAATCCCCGTGCGCGGAATAAAACCGCTCGACTTGCACATTCCGGCTACCTGGTTCGTTTGCCCGAGCAAGGGAGGGTGCCCCTTAAACGTATCCAGACCGCTATCGGCGCATGTGCCATACGCCGTACTGCTCAAAACAAAAGCTCACTCCACCTGTTCAATTTAACGACAAGCCAGTCAGGTTAGCAACCGGAATGAACTCTTTAGTTACCTGAAAGGTAATAATTTGTGCGTTAAATGTCAACTATCTACGATAAATAAATCATATGTGGTTAAATTGGTAATAATTTAATTGCGTACGGAGTCATTGATATGTGCATGGGTAGCTCACCATCAGTGCCTGCAACACCAGAAGTTCAGGCAGCACCACAGGAGCAGGATGCCGCCGTTGTTGATGCCCGCGACGAAGAAACACGTCGCCGTCGCGCTGCTGCTGGTCGTAGTTCTACGCTGCTTACCGGTTCTCAGGGCGACACATCAACCGCTAATACCAGCGGTAAAACGCTACTTGGTCAGTAACCGGAGTCATTGAAATGGCGGAAACAACTAAAGAGCGATTGAACAAACAGTTCGCACAACTTGAAAGCGAGCGTCAGTCGTTCGAGCCGCACTGGCGCGAGTTGAGTGATTACATCAACCCGCGTGGTTCCCGCTTTCTGACTTCTGAGGTCAACCGTAACGATCGACGCAATACACGTATTATTGATTCGACCGGGACTATGGCGGCGCGCACTCTCGCCAGCGGCATGATGTCAGGCATCACAAGCCCCGCGCGTCCGTGGTTTCGCCTGGCTACGCCAGATCCTGAAATGATGGATTATGGCCCTGTTAAGTTGTGGCTTGAGGCGGTGCAGAACCGCATGAACGATATGTTCAATAAGTCGAATCTCTACCAGTCTCTTCCGCAGTTATACGGAAGCCTCGGCACATACAGCACCGGTGCAATGGCAGTGCTGGAGGATGACGAGGACATCATTCGCACAATGCCATTCCCGATAGGCAGTTACTACCTGGCTAACTCACCTCGTGGCAGTGTTGACACCTGTTTTCGCAAGTTCTCTATGACTGTTCGTCAGCTTGTTCAGGAGTTCGGGCTAAATAACGTCAGCGAATCCGTAAAAAGCATGTGGGAAAGCGGCACCTACGAGAAGTGGATCGAAGTGATGCATTCGGTTTACCCGAACATTGACCGCGATACATCGAAGCTGGATAGCAAGAACAAGCCATTCAAATCGGTTTATTACGAGGTTGGTGGCGATAACGACAAGTTGTTGCGTGAGTCCGGATTCGATGAGTTTCCAATTATGGCTCCGCGCTGGGAAGTTAATGGCGAAGATGTTTATGGATCATCATGCCCGGGTATGCTGGCGCTTGGACCTGTTAAGGCATTGCAGCTTCTCCAGAAGCGCAAGTCGCAGTTGATTGATAAAGCCACCAATCCGCCGATGGTTGCTCCGACTTCCCTCAAGAATCAGCGCGCCTCCCTTCTTCCTGGCGACATCACGTATATCGATCAGATTACTGGTCAGGATGGTTTCAGGCCTGCTTATCTGGTTAACCCCAGTACAGCAGATCTGGTGGCAGACATTCAGGACACTCGCCAAATCATTAACAGCGCCTACTTTGTCGATCTGTTCATGATGTTGCAGAACATCAATACCCGCTCGATGCCTGTTGAAGCGGTGATCGAAATGAAAGAAGAAAAACTTCTGATGTTGGGGCCGGTTCTGGAGCGTCTGAACGACGAATGTCTTAATCCTCTCATTGACCGCGCTTTCTCGATGATGGTGCGTAAAAACATGCTGCCGCCACCGCCTGACGCGATGGAAGGTATGCCCCTGAAGGTCGAATACATTTCCGTCATGGCTCAGGCGCAGAAGTCTATCGGCCTGTCCAGTCTGGCATCCACGGTCAACTTCATTGGTCAACTTGCGCAAGCGAAACCAGAAGCTCTCGACAAACTCAACGTTGATCAGGCGATCGATGCATTCGCTGATATGTCCGGAGTGTCTCCAACCGTCATTGTTCCGCAGGAACAGGTTGAGCAGGCTCGCCAGCAACGGGCACAGCAACAACAGCAGCAACAAATGATGGCGATGGGGATGGCGGCGGCACAGGGTGCCAAGACGCTAAGCGAAGCTAAAACTTCGGATCCGAGTGTTTTGTCAGCTATGGCGAATGCAGTTAGTGGTCAGGGTGGGCAATCACAATGACAGATTACGAAGACGATCAACTGAAAGAAGAAAACGCCCGTAAGCAACGTGACATGGCACAGCGTGAAATTGATGACATTCGCTTTGTCATGAGCAGTGAACAGGGGCGTCGCGTTGTCTGGTCGGTGCTGGAGAAAGGCCGTGTGTTTTCTGCTATCTCACCGATGGACGCTATGGCTATGGCATTTAATGAGGGGCAACGCAATCTGGCGCTGGAACTGTTTCAGCGCGTTATGGCGCATTGCCCTGAACAGTATTTAAAGATGGCCAAAGAGGCCAGTGAACAGAGGTAGGCAAATGTCTTTAAATAAAATTAGACCGATCAGGCTTGATGGAGACAGCACCATCGCTGAAGTAAGTGTCATTGGTGATGATGCTTCTGTTTCCTGGAGTGATATTCAGGAAAAGCCTGAAACATTTACGCCGCCTGCGGCAACTGAATCAGTTATAGGTGGCGTCAAGAAAGCTGCAACACAAGCTAATTCTGTCGCGAGCGATGTTAGTGGAGTCGTTGCTGATTTTAATTCTCTGCTGGCCAAGTTAAAGGCAGCCGGGATTATGGCTTAAGGGGAAAGATCGTGAGTTTATTTGATTCTTTAATTAACTACCGTCTTTGCAATGAGCAACCAGTCGATGGTGGAGCAGCTCCGGCTGCGTCAGAACCGTCAGCGCCTGCAGGTGATAACCCTGCTCCAGTTGGTGATCCATCACAACATGAAGGTGATAAGCCACAACCTGTTGCTGATGGCGATAAACCTGCTGATGACAAAAAGCCTGAAAACGATAAGCAGGATGAAAAAAAGGACGGCGATAAACCAGAGGGTGCGCCTGAGAAGTACGAGTTTCAGGCTGCCGAAGGCGTAGAGCTGGATACAGAAGCGTTGAAGGAATTCGAGCCGGTGGCGCGAGAACTTAACCTGACCAACGAGCAAGCGCAAAAGCTGGTTGATGCTTATCCGAAGATTCTGGCAGGTGTTCAGCAGCGCCAGGCAGAAGCCTGGCAGAAAACAACCGAGCAGTGGGCTGCGGATGTAAAAGCTGACAAAGAAATCGGTGGCGACAAGTTGATTTCTAACCTTAGCGCCGCACAGCGTGCGCTTGACCAGTTCGGGACACCTGAACTCAAAGAATATCTGAACACCACCGGGCTGGGTAATCACCCTGATCTGGTCAAAACGTTTGTGAAAATCGGAAAGGCTATGTCTGAAGATGGCATGGTCACCGGTGGTAATGAAGGCCAGCGTAGTGCGGCCGAAGTGCTCTATGGCAAATAAGAGAGGAAATAACAATGGCTGTTAAAGGCTTAACTGCGCTAACGCTGGCTGACTGGGGTAAGCGCGTCGATCCAAACGGGAAAGTCGATAAGATTATCGAGCTTCTCGGTCAAACTAACCCGATCCTTCAGGATATGCCTTTTGTCGAAGGGAACCTTCCTACCGGACACCGAACCACCATTCGTTCTGGTTTACCTTCAGCTACCTGGCGTTTGTTGAACTATGGCGTACAACCAAGCAAATCAACCACAGTGCAGGTCACCGATTCCGTTGGCATGTTGGAAACCTATGCTGAAGTCGATAAGTCACTGGCTGATCTGAACGGTAATACCGCCGAATTCCGCCTGTCTGAAGACCGCGCATTTATTGAAGCGATGAATCAGCAGATGGCGCAGACGTTGTTTTATGGTGATTCCAGCGTTAACCCTCAGCAGTTTATGGGATTGTCCTCCCGCTATTCCAGCCTGTCTGCGGGTAATGCTCAGAACATCATTGATGCTGGTGGCACGGGTACAGATAACACCTCAATCTGGTTAGTGGTGTGGGGCGAAAACACCGTGCATGGCATCTTCCCGAAAGGGCAGAAGGCTGGCATCCAGATGGAAGATAAAGGCCAGGTGACACTGGAAGATGCTAATGGCGGCAAGTACGAAGGCTATCGCACCCATTACAAATGGGATAACGGACTTGCTCTGCGTGACTGGCGTTATGTTGTTCGCATTGCAAACATCAATGTCAGCAATCTTTCAGAACCTTCCTCTGCCGCAAATATTGCGAAGTTGATGGTTAAAGCACTGCATCGCATTCCAAACCGTGGCATGGGCCGCCCGGTGTTCTACATGAACCGCACTGTAGGCCAGGCTCTTGATCTGCAATCTCTGGAGAAAACATCTCTGGCTATCAGCGTAAAAGAGACTGAAGGCGAGTGGTGGACTTCATTCCGTGGTGTACCAATCCGTGAAACTGATGCGCTTCTGGAAACAGAAGCCCGCGTGGTGTAACGCCTGTTATTAACCTGTGGGTCGTAACAGACCCACTAATGGAGAAAGAAGATGATCACCGACAAACTGTTGATGTTCTCCGAAGCTCAGGCGGTTACGAATACCGCGGCTTCTACTGACGTAATCGATCTCGGTCCAATTGACGGAAAACGTCGTGATATCGGCGTGGGTTACCCGCTTGAGTTTTGGGCGCTGGTTAACACAGCCGCCGCGGCAAGCGGTGATGCAACTGTAAACATCCAGTTGCAGACGAGTGAGGATAACAGCTCATGGACCACTATTTATGATAGTGGCGCACTGGCAAAGACCGCCCTGACAGCAGGTAAACGAGTTGTTTCTGCAAAGGTGCCTGCCGGTGTTCAGCGATATCTGCGTGTTAACTACTCCGTCGCAACTGGCCCACTAACGGCTGGCGAATTCACTGCTGGTATCAGTCTTGATGTTGATGCCAATACGCCGTATCCGATCCGCTCAAAAGTAACTGGTTAAGGTGATATCGATGTCAGGTGAGAAACCAAGATACCGCGTTCTGCGCCTCTCTCATATCCATAACACTCTGTGGCCGGAGGGGGCAGAAATCGAATACGAAGGTGAGCCTGGTAGCGCACTGGAACCTGTTAACGATGCAGCCAGACAGGCAAAAGCAAAAGTTGCAGGAAAGGTGTCAATGGCAGCAACCAGCACCAAAATCATCAACGATGTGTCAGATGATGGTGAACTGGATAAGCTCCGTGAAGAGTACGAATTGCTCTTTAACGAGAAGCCACACCATAACGCCAAAGCCGAAACGCTCCGCGAGAAGATCGCAGATAAGCGTAAAGAACTGGGCGTGTAAGCCTCGCGGATCAGACAAGGGGCTTCGGCCCCTTTATTGCAGGAGTGTATATGGAACTCGTAAACCTCAAAACCGGCACTGACAGCTACCAGGATGAGAGCGGAGAAACCAGAACTCGCGATGAATACCCGTGGGGGCTGTGCATCACTCTTAATAACGACACATTGAATAAGCTGAAGGCGCAACCTCAGGGCGTCGGAACAGAAGTGATGATAACTGCAAAGGCTGTTATTCGAGGCCTGTCTGCCAGAGAAACTGACGATGGTGTTAATCGCAGCGCCGATCTGCAGATCACTGATATGGCGATCGCTCCTGTTTCCGGGGATGTAGAAAAATCAGCGGCTGAAACTCTGTACGGTAACGGAGGTGAGTGATGGCCTCTGTAGTAGAGATCTGTAATCGTGCGCTGTCCAATATTGGCAACAGCCGCAGCATTAACAGCCTGACGGAAGCCAGCAAGGAAGCGGGGGAATGTTCGCTGCACTTTGAGGCCTGCCGTGATGCTGTGCTTTCTGATTTTGACTGGAACTTTGCTACCAAACGCGTGGCGCTTGCAGATACGAGCAATCCACCGCCTGACTGGGAATATGCGTACCAGTACCCGTCAGATTGTCTGCGCATTACTGAAATTATGCTTCCTGGTGTACGCAATCCAACAGCAGCAATGCGCGTTCAGTACGAAGTTGGTGCAGACACCAACGGAACAGGAAAGTTGATCTACACAGACCAGCCTCAGGCATGGCTCAAGTATGTCTCTCGCGTTACAGATGTGAACATGTTTGATGCCATTTTTATGGAGGCGTTGGCCTGGCGTCTTGCGGCAGCCATTAACATGGCGCTGACTGGGAATGCAGACCTCGGTACGTTTGCCCTCAATATGTACAATCGCGTGATTCTTAGTGCTGGCTCGCATAGCCAGAATGAATCACAGGAACCACAGCCACCGGTTGATGAGTTTACCATTGCGAGGTTGTCCTGATGGCTATCAGTTGGATCCAGCCCAGCTTTGCCGGTGGTGAGATTGGACCGTCGTTGTACGGGCGTATTGACATGGCGAAGTACCAGGTGGCATTGCGCAAGTGCGATAACTTTATCGTGCGGCAGTATGGCGGCGTTGAGAATCGACCTGGTACGCGTTTTGTCGGTGCCGCCAAATACCCAAATCGGAAATGCCGCCTGATCCCGTTCCAGTTCTCGACGGTTCAGACCTATGCTCTGGAGTTCGGACACCAGTACATGCGCGTTATCAAAGATGGTGCGTTGGTGCTGAACAGCAGCAATGTTATTTATGAAATTGCCACGCCATATACTGAAGCCGATCTGTTCCGAATTAAATTCACGCAAAGCGCCGACGTGCTTACGCTGGTTCACCCGGCATACCCGCCGAAAGAGTTGCGCCGATATGCTCATGACAACTGGCAACTGGTTGATGTGGTAACGAAGAACGGGCCATTTGAAGATATCAATATTGACGAGTCAGTGACGGTTTATGCCAGCGCCAGCACCGGGACAATTACGTTAACGGCAAGCGCCTCTATTTTTGGCGCGGAGCAGGTAGGCAAATTGTTCTATCTGGAACAGCCTGCAGTGGATTCTGTGCCGGTATGGGAAACCAGTAAGAGTACGTCGATTGGCGATATTCGCCGTGCAGACAGTAACTACTATCGCGCCGTTACAGCAGGCAAAACAGGTACTTTGCGCCCTTCGCATACAGAAGGCACATCATGGGATGGCTGGGGCGGATCCGGTGATGATGATACTGGCATTGAGTGGGAATATCTGCACAGTGGTTTTGGCATTGCCCGTATCACTGCTGCAAATGGAACTACTGCAACTGCCGAGGTGATTTCCTATATCCCTTCGCAGGTCGTTGGCGAGGATAATGCCAGCTATAAATGGGCTAAATATGCCTGGAACAGTGTTAATGGTTATCCTGGCACTGTTGTTTATTATCAACAACGTCTTTACTTCGCCGCATCGACTGCGTTTCCTCAGACTATCTGGGCCAGCCGTACCGGGGATTATAAGGATTTTGGCAAAAGCAATCCTACGCAGGATGACGACAGAATTATCTACACCTATGCCGGACGTCAGGTTAATGAGATCCGCCACCTGATTGATGTTGGTTCTCTGGTGGCGCTGACTTCCGGAGGTGAGTACGTCATCACCGGCGACCAGAACAAAGTGTTAACCCCATCATCATTTGCATTCAGCTCTCAGGGATCAAATGGCTCAAGCAACGTCCCGCCAATTGCCGTGGCGAATATTGCTCTGTTCGTCCAGGAGAAAGGCAGCATTGTCCGTGATCTGGCCTACTCATTCGATGTTGACGGCTATCAGGGGAACGACCTGACCATCCTTGCCAATCATCTTTTTCAGAAGCACAGCATTGTTGACTGGTGCTTCTCGATTGTCCCTTACTCCAGTGCCTTCTGCATTCGTGATGACGGTAAATTACTGGTGATGACCTATTTGCGTGATCAGCAGGTTTTTGCATGGGCACCACAATCCAGTACCGGAAAATATGAAAGCACATGCAGTATCAGCGAAGGCAATGAAGATGCGGTGTATTTCGTCGTTAACCGAACCGTTAACGGGCAAACAGTGAGATACATCGAGCGACTGTCCAGCCGTTTATTTACCAGCGATGAAGATGCTTTCTTTGTTGATTCTGGCCTTAGCTATGATGGAAGAAATACGTCTGACAGAACGATGATCATCACTGGTGGTTCTGGCGAATGGGATTACCGCGCGGAATATACAATCAGTGTTTCTGGTGGTGCGTACTTCACCAGTAGTGATGTCGGCGCGCAACTACAGTTCCCTTATACCGGACCTGATACTGGCGATGAGGTGTCAAAAGAATTACGTTGCGACATTATTTCTGTAACCAGTAATACCGCTGTAGTGGTTCGTGCTAACAGGAACGTCCCGCCATCCCTCAGGAATGTGGCCACCACGAACTGGCAGATGGCGCGCCGGACATTTGGAGGCCTGTCTCATCTTGAAGGCCAGACCGTAAACATTCTCTCTGATGCGAACGTGGAACCACAGAAAGTGGTTTCCGGAGGTGCCGTCACGCTGGAATCTCCGGGGGCTGTAGTGCACATCGGCCTGCCAATAACTGCTGAATTCGAAACACTGGATATCAACATTAACGGACAGGAAACGCTGCTGGACAAAAAACAGGTGATCCCCTCCGTTACTCTGGTTGTGAATGCCAGTCGCGGCATCTGGGCGACTACGCCCGGCGGTAAATGGTACGAATATCCACAGCGTGAATTCGAGTTCTACGATGATCCTGTTGATGATGCTACCGGAAAAGTAGAAGTGAAACTGGACAGTAACTGGGGCAAAAACGGGCGTGTAAAAATCCGTCAGCTTGATCCGTTGCCGCTGTCTGTTCTTGCCGTTATTCCTCGCCTTACTGTTGGGGGATTCTGATGATCGATGTTCAAATTATTCCCGCAACCGAAGAGCATCTTCAGATGATTTTGCCGGATGTTCGTCAGGCTGATATTGACGAACTGTATGCGGTATCGCTGATGACTACCGAAGATGCGCTGCGTGTTGGTCTGCGCACTGCGACTATGGCCTGGTCAGGATTTGCGAACGGAGAACTGGTAACCATGTTTGGTGTATCTCCGGCGTCAATGATCGGTGGCAATGGTACGCCATGGCTGGTCGGGACAAGCCGTATTGAAAAATATCAGAAGACATTTCTGCGCCACTGCCGCCCGGTATTGCAGCAGATGCTGGCAATTTATCCGCGCCTGGAAAACTACGTCGACGAGCGAAACCATGTTGCCAAAGCATGGCTGCACTGGCTTGGATTCAGGCTTGAAGAGGCCGCGCCTTATGGTGCTCTTGGTCTTAATTTCCACAGATTTCACATGGAGAGAAAATAATGTGCGATCCGGTTATTGCTGGTGGCGCAATGCTCGCCATGAGTGGCATTCAGGCATACACCCAGTACCAACAGGGAAAGTATGCCTCGAAGGTTGCAGAAGCGAACGCAGATATAGCCACTGCTCAGGCAAATGATGCAATAAACAGAGGTAACGCTGAAGCTGAGCAACGGCGCAGAGAGACCCGACAGCGGCTTGGTACACAGGCGGCGACAATGGGGGCTACCGGCGCTGATTTATCTACAGGTAACGCGCTGGATATATTTGGCGACACTGCCCAGTTTGGCGCTCTTGATTCTCTGACGACGGTGAATAACGCGCAACGCGAGGCTTACGGTTATCAGGTTCAGGCTGCCAACTATAAAGCAGAAGCCAGTTCAGCCCGTAAACAGGGGAATGTGGGAGCAGCAACAACATTGCTCACTGCGCCTCTGAAGGCATACGGTGCGTACCAGATGTTTGGTGGGACGTGGAGTCCGTTCTCTAAAGGAAGTACATCTAGTGGTGGGACGCCAATGTTATCTAACTCAGGTTTTATGAATTCTGACTCCCGATTCAAAATAGGAGGTTACTGATGCCTGTTGTTCCTACTACATCCGGACGCCAGGTGCAAAGTCGTGGTGTGCAAACCGGTGGTTTTCAGACCTTCGATGTTCCTCAAGCAGGTCAGGTGCTGGCGAATGTCGCAGATCAGTATGCGGTGGCATATGGTGAAGCTAGGCAGAAAGCGAATGTTGCTATGGCCCAGGAGGCGTTACTGCAATTTAACCAATTTGCAGATGACCAGATTAACAACCCTGAAAATGGGCTGATTTCTAAACAGGGTAAAAACGCTCTTGGTCAGAGTGACGCTGTTATGAAAAATATGCAGGAAAGGGCTCAGGCATTATTAGGCTCAATTCCTGAAAGTGAGGAAAGGAATAAATTATCCTTTCAACTCCAGCAGTCTATGCAGTCTTATTACAATCAGGCACGTCGATATGAAGTTGGGCAGTTTCAGCAATTCCAAGATCAAACGTATTTGTCAGGAAATGCATTGGCTGTCACTCAGTCTGCGGGGCTATATAGCGATAACCAAGCATTTGTCGATTTAGCCAAGCAGCGATTTGAATCTATTGATCAATACGCTGATGCGCATGGGCTTCCTGATGAGTGGCGTGTTCAGCAGAAAACTCAGCTCAAGGAACAAATGGGGCAGCAAGCATGGATAGGAAATATCGCTCAAAAATACAACGAGTTTCTTCAGGTTAATGGAGAGCCAGGGGATCTTGATGGTGTGAGTCGTGCAATATCACATGGTAATTCATTGGATGCTCGTGGTTTACGTAATAATAACCCTGGTAATATTGAAGCGAGCAAATCTAACCCGTGGGAAGGTCAGATCGGTAGCGATGGACGTTTTGCAACGTTTGCTACCCCTGAGCATGGAATCCGCGCGTTGGGTAAAAATATGTTGTCTTACCAGCGTCAAGGCTATGACACCGTTAGCGAGATTGTTAATCGCTATGCTCCGGCTAGTGATGGTAATAATACTGATGCTTATATTAGGGCATTGTGTAGTGAGCTTGGTGTTGGGGAGAATGATCAGCTTGATATCTCTAACCCAAAGACACTAGCTGCTTTATGTGCTGGGATTATTAAACACGAAAATGGCAGTATGCCTTATAGCACCGAACAGCTTGAAACTGGTATCTCGGCAGCCCTTGGTCTAACTAACCTTGATTCACCTAAGCGTTATACGGGCAATGCGGCATTTGACGCTATGAGCCCTCAAATGCAAATACAGGCATTGAGGCAGGCTAATGAGCTGAGAAATCAGTACCGCCAGCAGTATGCGGACCAGCTTAGCACCGTAGTTAAAGATGCATATTCAGCCCTTGATGAAGGATTGAAACCTGAGAAGTTACCTTCTGAGGACGATTTTATCCGGGCCAATGGTCCGCGCATTGGCGCTATGAAGTGGAAGGATATGCAGGCGCAGATACAATATGGAGGTGTCATTGGTGCCGCTAAAGACCTCACTCCAGAAGGACGACAAGACATTCTTGAACGTTTACGTCCACAGGATCCAAATGCTCCTGGATTTGCAGCTAACCAGCAACGCTGGGAGAAAATGCAGGCCAAATTTAAAGAGATGGATAGGGAGTGGGAGATTCAGCAGGGAAGAAACAGGTTCGTGTCTTCAATGCAAAATAACTTCCCGCTGGACCCTAACGACAAAAACAATCAGGCAGCGGTAGACCGTTATTTCGCGCAGGATATCGCGCCTTCGTTTTCCATATCTGATCCGCAGAGCATCAATACACTGGTCACCGCCACAACTAAAAGCGGCATGATACCAACTCAGGTTAAAACAATGCTTAACAGTGGAGCAACATCAAGAGATCCTGCGCTGGTTGTCCCGATGGCAAAATTCTACGGTCAGTTATTCGATAATAATCCGGCGGCAGCGGCAACACTTGATAAAAGTACGATGGCATTTTACGGCAAGGTTTACGATTATTCCCGCGCTGGCGTGCCGGAGGATAAGGCTGTTGATATGGCTTACAGCCAGGTGTTCCAACAGGATGACCGAATGAAACAGATGCTTTCCACTGCCATGCGAGACAAAAAATATGTCGCGGCGAGGGCAACTGCTGCACAAAATAACGCCAGCAGTCTGACTTCCTTTGGTTCGTGGTCTCCGGATATTACCGATCCAGGAAAATCAAATGCGGCCTATCAGCGAGATTACCAGACAATTTACGATGCTAACTTTGTACAGACAGGTGGCGATGCAGAACAGGCTGAGAAAATGACCAATGCCATGATCAGAACCACCTGGGGAGTTTCTACAGTTAATGGCAAAGCAGAGGTTATGAAGTATGCACCTGAGGCATTGTACGGAGTAAATAATGGTGCTGGTAACTGGATACAGGGGCAGTGGGAGCAGGAAAAACGCGAGCTTAAATCAAAATCCTTTGGCGGTCCTCGCAGTGATACGGACTTAATACTTGTTTCTGATGGCCTTACGGCAAGGGATAGGAGTTATGCTGTTATGGTTTTACAGCCTGACGCAAACGGAGCGATAGAACCGAGAAATTATATTGGAGAAAATGGTCTCCCTGTTCGTTTCAAGCCGGATCAGCTGACATCTCCAATGTACAGGCAAACCATTCAGTTCCAGCAACAGCGTGTTGATGAGGCTAGAGTGCGGAGAGAAGGCAATCCGCTGCCGCAGTTCAGCAATAAAGATGGATATACTCCTCCAGATCTGACCAAACCATTCGGTTATGGTTCAGCCAATTACCTTCCGAGCAATATATACGCAGGGGGCAAATAATGCCGATATATGAACAGGATCCTAAAGAGTTGCTTGGCGAGGATATTCAGCAAATAGCAGCACCTGATGACAGTAATTTCTATATGGAAACACCTTCTTTGCTTTCTGCTGTGAACCCATTTACCAGTGATCAACGCGTTCAAAGGTCTAGACAAGCAGCATTTCGTATAGATAACACGCTGGGTAGCTTTATTGCCAGTGCTCCTTTCAGTCAGTTTGACAGGGTTGAAGGATATAACCCATTTGATAACGATGCAGCAGATATTAAAGGCTATGAAGATTTTGCAGATTCGTTTATCAACTCCGGTTCGCATGAAGAAACAATGGCAATTAAACATCGAATCGATAAGCAAAGAACAGATAGAGAATATCTATCTGAAATGGGTGGTGCTGGTACTATTTCAAGCTTAGCAATGGGAATGATAGACCCGGTTAATGTGGCTGCAATGTTCATCCCTGTAGGGGCGGTAGCGCGTGGAGGAAGTATTGCTGAGACGGCAGGGCGTTTTGCCCTGGCGAATGCTGCTGGTGGGGGAGTATCAGAAGCCGCATTACAGGCCACTCAGGAAGCTCGCTCACCGATGGAGAGCGTATCGAACGTTGTTGTTGATGCTCTCGTTGGTGGGATCCTTGGTGCTGGTGCACAGCTACTTGCTGGACCTAGCGCGCGCGAGGCAGTGGTTAACTCAGTAGGTAATCATTTGCGAGGTATGGATTCTCCTCAAAGCATTGGTGCAGCTCAGGTTTTCAATACCACACTCGATCAGGAACAGCTCGCTGGACTTGGACTTGCTAACAAAACGTTGAGTGTCACTCCTGCTGGCCGCTTGGCGCAATCACCATCTCTTGTCTCCCGTCAGATTAACCAGCAGCTTGCCGAAAATAACTATTTCTTCGCCAAAAATGATGAGGGGTTGGCTACGTTTACGGCAGTCGAGACTAAGATTAAGCAATACGACGCCATGCTTTATAAGCAGATGGAAGCTACTCGTGATGCTTACCAGCAGTACAGCAAATCTGTCAGCGCCCGCGGCGTGAAGAGGATGAACTTTATTGATTTCAATGAAGCTGTTGGCATGGCTATGCGCCGTGGTGATCAGAGTGATATTCCTGAGGTTTCACAAGCAGCCGCCAGAATCCGCCCCATTTTTGAGACCACAAAAGCCCGTATGCAGGAATTGGGGATCCTTCCTGAGGATATCGATGTCGTGACGGCGAAGAGTTATCTTCCCCGCATTTATAAGTTCGATAAGATACTTTCCGACCGCACTGAATTCAGAGGGCGAATTGCCAACTGGATACAAGTGATTAGTGCCAAAGGTGCTGACAAAGCAGGTCAGCGAATTGAAAAGATAAATTCATTGCTAAAAACTGCAGAGGAATCAGCACCGCGCGCTGATGCTCTCGCTAGTGAAATCGCTGAAGCGGAGAAATGGTCTGGTAAAAAAATTCTACTCATGGAAGAACTGGATAAACGAAATAAGCTTATATCTCAGGAGACTGACACACAGGCGCGTCTTACAAGAATAGAAAAAGAGTTGGCCGAGACTTCATCAGAAAAACTTCAGGCAAGAATGATGAAAGAAAGCTCTGACCTTAAAACACGCCTTGATGATATAGCGCAGGCAAAGAGTGAGCTTCCTGTCTATCAGCGCCATATGGAGTTGCTGGATAATCCACGGAAATATCGTTCTGAGCTTCGCCGACTGCAAAAACGGGCAAATTCAACCACAAGGCTGAATGCAAGCCGCGAGCGAGCACTGAAGCAGATGGAGCCTCTATCCCGAGAGGAAGCAGAGGACGCTGCTGACGAGATCGTGAATAAAATAATAGGCGCACCTTCCGGGCTTGTACCAGCCGATATTATCCCAGAGAGACTCGTTGGTCGGGCTGGTTTCACTAAAAGCAGAACGCTGCTTATTCCTGATGAGCGTATAGAAGATTTTCTTGAATCAGATGTTAACTACATCATGGAAAGTTATCTCCGGCAGGTGGCACCAGAAATTGAGCTGACTGCGCAGTTTGGCCGTAAAGATATGGGGGAGCAAATCCGTCAGGTTAGTGAGGAATATACCCGGCTAATAAAAGAGGCTAAAACACCTAAACGACGTGCAGTTCTTGAGAAGCAACGGGAGGCTGATATTAGGGATATTACGGCTATGCGTGATCGACTGCTTGGTACTTACGGTGCACCTCAAGATCCACGCAGTTTCTTTGTTCGTGCCGGGCGAGTTGCTAGGAATATTAACTTCCTCCGTTTGCTTGGTGGAATGACTGTCTCCGCTGCAACTGATCTGATGCGACCGATGATGCAGCATGGCCTGAGAAAATCTCTCGGACCAATGGTAAGCATGCTTAAAAATATGGACTCAGTGAAAATTGCAACCAGGGATTTGCGAGAAATGGCAGTTGGGCTTGATTATGTCCTGTCTACGCGTACAAAGGCTATAGCGGATCTTACTGACCCCTATAGCCGGAGAAGCGCCGCTGAGCGAGGTCTGAACTGGATGACGCAGAAATTCGGTAACTGGACGCTGATGAATCAGTGGAACAGCGCACTTAAATCATGGTCTGGGATGATAGTGCAGTCGAGGATACTTGACGCGGCTCGCCAAGTTTCTGCTGGTGGCACGCTCTCCAAAAGTGAAATGCGGAAGATGGCACAGGTCGGCATCAATGAAGATGTTCTGCGCCGAATCGGGGAGCAATTCGGGAAGCACGGAGAGGATATGGACGGGCTGTTAACCGGGCATAGTCATCTGTGGGATGACCGTTTCGCTAGAGAGATTTTCCAGTCTGCAGTGCTGAAAGATGTAGACTCAGTGATTGTAACGCCTGGCGTAGGTGATACACCGCTGTTTTTTAGTAAAGAAGGCTGGAAGATGATCACGCAGTTCAAAACGTTTATCTTCGCACAGCATAACAGGGTGCTGGTATCTGGTATCCAGCAGGGCGATGCTGCATTCTATCTTGGTGCGCTTGGCACGATTGCGCTTGGCTCAATGGTCTATATGATGAAACAGAAGTTAAGCGGTCGCGATATCGACTACAGCTGGAATAACCTTGTGAAAGAGGGGATCGACCGGGGCGGAATGCTTGGCTGGCTCTCTGAGCCGCTGAATACCGTTGAGAACATAAGCGGCGGTAGGTTTGGTCTTGGCGCGATGTTTGGTGCGCCTCCGGTATCAAGGTTTCAGAGTCGTAATGCTATTGGTGCTTTACTTGGTCCTACCTTTGATCTTGGCGGTGATGCCGCGACGGTTGCAAATGGTGTACTTAACGGAGAATTTGACAGCCAGCAAACCCACGCTGTCCGTAAAATGCTACCTTTTCAGAATCTGTGGGCGATATCACCATTACTAAATAAAGTTGAAGAGCAGATGAAATAGGATGAAAAAAATAAATTTGTTTTTTGGCATAGTGCTTTCAATAGTCTCTGTAAATCCTACAGCTGCCAGTTCATTGCAATGCAATAAGGATAACTTTGATGCATGCAAAACGTGCGAACAATTATCAAAGGCTATCGACTTAAAAGAACCTAATCGTGGCGATTACTATAGAGGGGCTTTATGGAATGGGCTTTACGCCTCTTATGTAATTAATTGCCCTGTGGTTGCAGAGAAGTTACTGAGCCATGGTGCTATACCATCATATGGCGGATATATGGGGTCTATGGGGGCGGTTCTGACAGGAAAATGGCCTCATAACAATGAATCAATAAATCTTTCATGGGCAGATTTGCTTATAAAACATGGATTTGATGTTAATAGGCATACGGGGAATTATAAATCAGCTACTGAAGTATGGGCTATAGATAAAAAACAGATTGAATATAAGTCAGTTTTTGACAAGTTAATTCAATCCAGCGAAGTAAAACCACTCGATCCTTCAAGAAATTTAGAATGGTGTGCGTCTGAAGGGTATCGCTCAGTTGTCGTTTATTCCCTTAACTCATGTATAGAAAATGCTATAAAACGTTTGGATGACGGTGTTTCTTCAGCGTCTGATATTTCATCAGCAGCCGTAAATTCCTGTACTAGCGATGTAGAAAATTTCAATAAGCATTTGGCATGCAAAGCAGCTGTTAAAGAAAACTCTGATAAAGAGAGAAGCAACGTTTACCAGTTATTAACCAGTGATAGTCAAATGAATAAAAATGTTATTGATATGCTGAAGGAAAGAAATATTGAAACGGTTCTTGAATTTAGAGCTGAAAATCGATCAGCGAAAACTGCACAGTGATCAAACAGGCCGCTTTCGCGGCCTTGTTTTTAACGAATGCCACCGCCGCCCGGACGGGAATCCGCAGAACGCCCACCGCAGCGGGAGCCGTCAGCGGCAGTATCGCTGTCGTGCTGACAACGACCGGCAAAGGCCTGAGTTGAAGCTACCAGAGACAACAAAACGAACAGTGCAGCAAATGCTTTTTTCATTGTGAAAAATTTCCATCTATAATCCACCTCAATGTGGCGTCAATGAGTGTAGCACTGACTTTTGTTTCGTCCACAAAAAAGCCCGCGGCGCGGGCTTATTCCTTCCATTTATCAGAAAAAAGATCTTCTTCTAAAGGCATTGGTTCTGTTTTTGTTTTCTCAAAGAATTGATAACTGATAGTGATTGCTGCCTCTTTAAACTCTTCTTGCTCAGTTATGTTGTGGGCATCTGCGTCAACAAAAAACATAACCAGCGCATCACGATTGTGATTTACCGAATAAACTAAAAAGCAATTACTTGTTGGTATGCATTTTACTTGCACAGACGCTATTTTTTTCCATGCATCCCAAGATGATTTTTTACCAGTGTGTTTTTTATCACTATCTTCTGGAATATAGTCTTGGTTATCGACATGAGTATGCCTGACATTTAGTTTAAGCATTTCTGTCGGACGAGCAAATGCAGCATCTTTACCAAGAGATGGATGGTATCCCGTTTTCCAATACTGGGTAAAGGCATCAGATACTTTCTTCAGCTCAAGATCAGATGCACAAAGGGCCGAGAAATTTTGCGTATGCAATACTCGACCCTTATATCTGACAATTTGATTTTTATCATTCTGCGACGCAGACGAACTCATAATTTTCCTTATTGTTACGAGAATCAAAGAAAGCGCGGGATACGCGACTTGCGTGATCTTTTGTCATAGTAACTTTTACGCACTCTACGCTTCCATTGAAAGAACGTCTTGCGGCAGCTTGCGCTCTACGCATCTGCAATTTTTCGTTTCGCATGACATTACCTCATATCTCATAAGTTCATTACACGGATTAATAAAAATGAAACCAATCCGTTTACCCTTGAGGTAATAGTACGCTATTCACCCACAGTCTGCAATCTGTACAGAATTATTTAAAGGCACATCCCTGTGCCGCCGCCCGTCAGAAGAACCCTGCCTTGTCGTTGATGTACTCCGCGTGCGTCTGGATATCACGCAGGCATTTGCTCACACCGACGATGTAGCAGAACATGGTGGTCAGCTCCGCCGCCGCGCCCGATACGTCGTGCCCGTCGTCCTGTAACTGGTTCAGCAGATTCATCAGCAGTGAGTTCTCCGTCAGGCCGAGAACACCAGACGGCGAATGAATCAGGCTGCGGTAGCCGGGCTTCAGTGGGGCACTGTAGGTTTTGTTCTCTATCTTCATCGCCTGCATTACTGCTGACGCCGTGGCGTTGGCTACCTGGTCGGCAACCATCTTTATGCGTTCTTCCTGCGGGAGCGAGTTTTTAATGTAACTTCCGGTGCGGCGGATCTGAGGAAGAACCTCACCTGTAACCCATTTACGAAAGCGGTAGGGGATAGTGCCTGGTGTCACTGCGTCGCGGCAGCGGAGGATCAGTGTGTAGAGGCCTGACTCGTTGATAATATTGGTTTCGCCTTGACGGCCTAAGTTAAATTTAGCCCTTTCATCATCATCAAGAGATTTTATTGACATAGTGGGGTTTGTCAGTTGAAGAGCTTTAATAACGTCTTTGGCAACAAACCAAGGATTTCCATCAATAACAATGGCTCGAATGGTTGCTTCTGATTCAAAATGAAAAACAGATGGGGTTACGTTAGCAGTCATAGCGATCACCTTTGTAGTTAGGTTAATCACCACTACCGACGCCAATCGGTTGGTGGTGAACTGTGCAGGGTTGGCGTAACCGGCTACAAAGGACCCGGCGCACCTTTCGGTGCCCCCACACAGCCCACCATAGAATAGGTGCGCTTTACACATAAAAAAACCGCTTATGCGGCATATGTGCCTCTGTAGTAACTCGGGACGCCAATCCCGGCACTGGATTTTGCCAGTGCCCGATTACTATGGCACAAGAGGAGTGCGATGTAAATTTACCGCAAAGGTAATGATAAACGCGAAGAAATATTAAAATCAACCGTATTTGGTTGATTGCGTTTAACGCTTGATCACCTGAAAGCAAGATATTACCTTTAAAGTAATGTTATTGTGAGGAAAAGCAATGGAAGTTTTCTGGATAGTTGTTGGTGTGGTTGCGGTGATTATTTACGTTATCAACCAGAACAAGACTAAGATCTCTGATCGTACGGTCGTTAATCATAACAAAACGATAAAGACCGAAGATGGGGAGATAACGATTAATCGTACACAGGTGATAGAACACACCTCTACTCAGTTTCAAAAAACTGGAGGTAATGCGCCTAATATTTCCGCACCTCCTGCTTATGATAGTGCGGTAATCCAGACATATTATAAACAGCAGGAGTTAGCAAAAGAGAGGCAACTGATTCAGCCAAAGCCGTTTACAGCTGAGCTTCCACCTGGAGTGTCAACGCGTCCGGCATATCATGGAAGATTCCCTGGTGATGACATATCGTCTCAGTCATCTAAAAAAGCACCTCAGGCAGTATCAGAGCCAGCAAGAATACCTTCTGTATCGCCGCCAAAAGAAGAATCAGCTAACAGAGTTTCAAGTGGTAGCAAGCAGTGCTTGCGATGCAGAATAAACCTTCCATATGAAAAATTCAGGAAATCGTCAAAAAATCCAGATGGATTGACTAAGTGGTGTGCAAGGTGTCTCGATGGCCCAAAGAATACACGCCATATGAAGTGGTGCCCAATTTGTAATGTCCGCAGAAAACGAACCAGCTTTTACCCTAATAATCAAAATGCGGACGGCTTAATGGCATGGTGCAAAACGTGCTGGGATGAGCACAAAGCGAAACGATAGGCCGCTCTTGCGGCCTTTAAATTTACCGGGTTTGTTTTCGTAATTGTTCGGCACAATAGTCGAGATGTGTTTGCAGATCCTGCATAGACATCTGTGAGCTGGTGACGTAGTTAATCAGTGCAGTCAGTTCGGCAAGTGGGCCATCGACATTAAATCCATCCTTATCGAGATCCCGGAGTAATTTCATCAAGTGCGATCCCTCCACCAGTGACCTGACGCCTTCTGGCGTGTGAATCCTTTCGGTAAATCCGTCTTCCAGTGGATAGTGATACTGCTGCATCTTAATCTTCTCCATGCAATAACTGTATATTTATACAGTAGCAAATAATTTGTTTGCTATCCAGCACGTTTTGCAAATTACCCGAAAGGTAATATCTATTCGTATTTACATCCTTTCTATCCATATGTGGTTTTTCAGGTAATAGAATAACCAGATATGCGGCGCAACGGGTGCTGCGACTATCTGGAGATTTAACATGACGGTCTCAACCGAAGTTGACCACAACGAATACACAGGTAACGGCGTTACGACATCGTTTCCGTATACTTTTCGTATTTTCAAAAAATCAGACCTGGTTGTTCAGGTGTCTGACCTGAACGGGAACGTAACAGAATTGGTTCTGGATACCGGTTATACGGTAACTGGGGCGGGCACTTATAGTGGCGGTTCTGTGGTTCTTCCGTCTCCGCTTGCTGCTGGCTGGCGAATTACGATAGAGCGTGTGCTTGATGTGGTGCAGGAGACTGATCTTCGCAATCAGGGAAAATTTTTCCCCGAAGTTCATGAAGATGCATTTGACTACCTGACGATGCTGATCCAGCGATGTTTTGGGTGGTTCAGACGTGCATTGATGAAACCATCTTTGCTTGCAAAATATTACGATGCAAAGCAAAACAAAATTTCTAACCTTGCAGATCCATCATTTGAGCAGGACGCTGTAAATAATCGCTCAATGCGTAATTATGTCGATGCTGCAATCGCCGGGGTTGTTGGTGGTTTTGGTTGGTTTATACCGTCAGGAAGCGGGGCAAGACAACGAACATTTCAAAGCAAAATGAGGGATATAATTTCTCCTTGTGATTACGAAGATAATATTTTTATGATTAAGGAGTTGATATCCAAAGGCAAAAATGCCGCTGTTTTTAACTCATATTATACTTTTGTTATTACTGTTGGCGAATGGGGTGATTACCCTACACTCAAAGATGCAATCATTGCAGCCCAGTCAATGAGACCTATGTGGGATGGTGGTAATGCTTTCTGCGAAATAAGAATTAAGACCGGGCATATTATCAACTATCAAATTGAATTCAGTTCAGGTGTTGATTTGTCTTGGATTAAAATAACATCAGAAGACTCAGTGGTTTTCTCTGACACTCGTTTGTTTACTAAAATCGTTAGAACGTATTACGAATACAAGTATTTATTTTACATTTGCGATGCAGCAAAAAGTCCTGTATTTGCTATTCAGATCGAAGAAAATAGAGATGATAGCGATGTTTGTGCATTTATTGTAACTCAAAAAGCTGAACTTAATTTCTATCCGTATTCAGGTGCTCGAAAGTTCTACGTTGGAATTCATGGTAGTTTTGGTGCAAAAATTAGTGCATATCATACCGGATGTGCTCCTGATGAGGAAAGTGTTGCTGCATATATGCCAGAAGGGTATTACGTATGTGATTTTTCTTATAGCAGATACTCTTCCCTGCAACTGGTAAATAATGTCAAGGCATCAATGCCTGTAAGCAAGTTTGAACGGTGCACAGAGAGTACGGTTGCGTCAGTTAATTGTATTTATAATGTTAAAGCAGATTTTCAGGGGTCAAGTGCAAGCTATTGTTATATAGGATGGAATGTAAGAGATGGTTCAAATGTTAATATACGCGACCATAAAACTATACATTGCTCATATCGTGGATTAACCTGCATTCATACAGCATATGTTGATGCAAGACGACATGACGTTGAAGAAAGTGATGCAGAAACAAGTGGTAAAGTCCTTGAACCAAATATTGAAAAAGGTTTTTATGGATGTGCACTTGGTGTGCGTATTGATGGTGCGGGTTGCGTTGATGTTGCTGGTAATGATATGCGCAATTGTGGAACAGCCGTTAATGCAGACACTGGTGCTGTTATTTCAGGAAAGGCTGTAGATATCTCAGGGGCTGAGCTGGGATTTGATTGCCATGCAGGAGCATCTGTTAATTTTCCAAGGCTATGGGGTACAGATATAAAAAAATTAATGCACCTCCAAGATGGTGTAAGGTTTAACTCTAATATTTGTCATGTATTTGGTGCAAATCCCACAAAAGATATTAGATGGATTGATGTAGAGAGAGCTGAAGCTTCTTTTATGAATGCAACGCTGGATGCAGATTCAGGATTTATTGCCGACTGTGGTAGTAGGATAACCATTGAAGGAAGTAAAGTTAAAAACCAAACAATAAGAAGTTTTTTTGGATCATATGTGGCTATAAATAATACTGTTGCTGACAGAACTTATTCAGATATAGCCGATGTTCCGCAGTTGACTATTAGTGGAGGATCTTTTATTTCTGCTACAGGATATTCTAATTCTGACTCCAGCCCTCTGAGGTTGAGCACAACACGAAATACACTTGGCGTTGGAGGAGCCATATTTTCAACCAATGGGGAAGTTTCATGATTAAGAGCATTGATGTCACTCCATTTCTTCACTCGCTTTGCGCTTTTGTGGCTCAGGTACTGGTTGGTATTTTTACCGGAAACTGGGCTTACGGTGCGATAGCCGGTTGTACGTTCTTCATTGCGCGTGAACACACCCAGGCAGAATATCGCTGGATAGAAAAGTTTGGGAAAGGGAAACGTATCAACATGCCGTGGTGGGGAGGTTTTGATCCACGCGTGTGGGATGTGGGAAGTCTGTTGGATTTTGCTGTTCCTGTTGTTTTTTGTTTTTGTGTTTATTTCTCTATTTGACTGCTACCGCGCCATTAAATGGTGCGGTATTCAACCTGCTCTTCACTGTTTGTTTCTTCAGAGTCATGTAAAAGGTGAGCTTTATTCTCGGCATGAAAAACAGGGAATTGACGATGTTAAAGTAACAAAAAACCATAAATGGTTTATTATGCGTAATGCTTTACTGTTCAGGAGGTTGTTATGCATATAAACGGTGGAAAACATGTCAGCTCAACTAACCAGTGAAACTTTAAATCAGTGGCTTAGCATGAGTTCTCTGGCGGCGGTGATAGCAGGAGTTCCTCCTGAGGTTGCTTTGGGTGCTTTGGCTGGAGCGGTAATTTTTGTTACCTCTGCAGTAGAGTACCCCATCCGTCGCCGGGTGCTCCTGTCGATGCTCAGCTTTCTTTGCGGCCTTCTCTTTTACAAACCAGCAGCATCAATTCTTATCGGCATAGCCAGCCTGATCCCTACCATCACGCAGGACTCTTTTGAAAAAGGGATTGTTTTCTCTGCAGGCGCATTCGTGTCAGCAATTGTCGCTGTGCGTATTGGTATATGGCTCTATCACCGTTCCGATAATCCACGCGAGTTAATTCCGGGGAGAAAAGACGATGGTAACGCATGAGTTTTTTTTGCTTATCACCAATGCAGTTATTTGCACTGGCATAGCAATTCGCGTTGTCACATTCCGGCGTAACGGCTCTCAACACCGAAGGTGGGGAGGATGGCTTGCTTATTTCCTGATTGTTGCTGCGGCCAGTATTCCTGTTCGTGTCGCCTATGCAATCTGGTTACGTACGCCAATGGCTGTGGATTTATCTGAGGTCATTATCAACGCTGTCATGCTAGCTGCGGTTATTAAAACGCGCGGTAACGTCGTTCAAATTTTCAAAGTATCGAGGTCTAAACATGGAGATTAAACAATTCCAGCGAGCTGCTGGTATCAGCGAGGCACTGGCCGCACGCTGGTTCTCGCATATAACTTCTGCGATGAAAGAGTTTGGTATCAGCAAACCAGAAGATCAGGCTATGTTTATTGCTCAGGTCGGGCATGAGTCTGGAGGCTTCACCCGGTTGCAGGAGAATTTCAACTACAGCGTCAGCGGACTGGCTAACTTTGTTCGGGCTGGGCGTCTCACTCAGGGACAGGCCAACGCATTGGGGCGACGTGCAGGCGAACCACCATTGCCACTTGAGCGCCAGAGAGCGATTGCCAATCTGGTGTACAGCAAACGCATGGGGAACAATGCCCCTGGTGATGGCTGGAACTACCGTGGGCGCGGGCTTATCCAGGTTACCGGTTTGAATAACTATCGTGACTGTGGAAACGGTCTTAAGGTTGACCTGCTGGAGAGTCCTGAACTGCTGGCGCAGGACGAATACGCGGCTCGTAGCGCGGCGTGGTTCTTTGCCAGCAAAGGATGCATGAAGTATACCGGCGATATTGCACGTGTAACTCTGATTATCAATGGTGGCCGGAACGGCATCGACGACCGGCGCGCGCGATACATCAATGCCAGTAAGGTGCTGGCGGTATGATCTGGGCATTCGTAAAAGCATACCGGAAACAGTTGATTATCATGGCGGTGCTTGCTGTTCTGGTCATATCAGGAGTTGTTGCCTGGAGTGTACACGGCAGTCGTCAGTACGACGCCGGGTATGCGCAGGCGAAAGAAGACCGCAAAACCGAAGATGAGAGAATTCGTCAGCACTACGAACAGGAGAAAGCGATCAATGAACGTGAAGCGCAGCAGAGGATCGACCAGGCGCGCAATGATGCTCTTGATGCTGCCGCTCGCGCTGGCCGGTTGCAGCAACAGCTCGTTGCCATCCGTGAGCAGCTCAGGCAGTATAACGCCATTGTCGGCGCTGGGACGTCAGCCGCAGACACCGGAGTTTTGCTTGCCGACGTGCTCAGTAAATCTCTCGAGAGAAACAGACAACTGGCAGAGTATGCTGACCGGGCAGCCGAAGCCGGAAGAGTCTGTGAAAAACAGTACGACACCCTGACCAGATAGCATGGCATTTTTCATGGTACTGATTTCCGGTGACGGTATATAAAACGGTACGATAAAAATTGAGATTTGGAAAAATGTTATCACTCAATTGGTTATGGTTATCGTAAATAATTGAGTGGGAATGATTTGACCCTGCACTATGAATGAACAAAACCCTCTGTTACTACAGAGGGTTTTTTGTGCACAGAAAACCCCCAGCTAGGCTGGGGGTTCCGGAAAGCTTTCAGCTTTG